>Ga0315297_10000045_pt1 | contig 58615 bp, 67 predicted proteins | sample YL17G15_0_MG_FD_203628 | JGI IMG/M metagenome (GOLD analysis project Ga0315297, IMG submission 203628) | Sediment microbial communities from Yellowstone Lake, YNP, Wyoming, USA - YL17G15_0 | ecosystem: Environmental > Aquatic > Freshwater > Lake > Sediment | place: USA: Wyoming | collected...
AACTTACTGAATTTGAAGTATCAGCATTAAGGGAAAAACTCAAAACCCAGACTATAAGCAGGCCGTTTTCCGACCGTATAACAACTGTAACTGGACGGGGAAGAGATGAATCAAGAATGGATGCTTTCAAGAACAAGAACTGGATCCCAAACCTGAATGACATTACAAGGGCGATTGTTCATTCAGTTGAAGGAAAAAAGAAGATGGACTATGACGATGCAAAAGAAGCGGCAGCACACGTGCTTAACTTTTTTGGGTTTAATGTAAGGATAATAGACAATGTGCTTGAGCCTGAAGACAGGGACTTGTTTTACATGCTTGAAGATGCAAAACTGCTGGCAACTGAAAATGCTGAGGTTACACTTTATGATGGCAGAGAATGGCGGATACATTATTGGGTGTTAGACGCAGATAAAATAGTTGAAGCTGCAGCTGAACAAAGAACTGAAGAAACAAAAGTGAAGGATGACGATGAGGTTTACAAAGAACTGCCAACTCAAGCATGGGAAAGAAACGGGAATGGTTTAATCAATAGCTGATTATTCCAAAACTTCGAGAATTCTTTTATTTGAGTATGTAACATATATCTTTAAGAAGGATTAGCAGGATAATTGACAACCCAAAAAGGCCAAAGGTGAAATAAAACAAATTACTTAATGTACCAACAGTAAGTGCTATGCCAATAGTTAGCGGACCTGCAACACCTCCAAGATTATAAAGCATTTCTGCTGAACCTTCAACTTCGCCTCTTATGTTCGCGGGTACGCATTTTTTCATGTAACAATCAATTGGTATCAGTATAAACAATGCACCAAATGATGTCACAATAAGCGCAATAGCAAGTGTAAGGAGATTTGGTTGAAGAATAAAGATTAATTGCCCCACAATTAAAAGGGCAGAGCCCATAGGTAACATTTTCTTTGCGCCAAACATATCAGTGAGTTTGCCTGCTACAAAAGCTGAAATCATACCTGGCAGTGAGACCAAACATAGTATTAGCGCACCAAGCAATATGCCACTGCCTATGCTGTTTGTATATATTGGCTCAAATGTCCAGACTGCATATTCCCAATAACCATAAGCAAAAGCGAAAGCGAGCACAGCTATCATTGGTTTGCCTAATTTTGAAACAGTTACAATTTCCTTAAAGAAAAATCCGTCTTTGGCAAGAATGTGTTCTGCTTTAAACAAGTTTCTTAAACTTAATTTTGATTTTCCTGGGAAGATTATAAATGAAAGACAAAGGATCATAACCAGGAATACAACCAGGATCTGCAGCATAACAGATATGGCGAATGTTACAAGCAGTATACCAGCTATCATTGACCCAAAAAGCCATCCTGCATATTCTAATGACGTAAAGAAGCCCGCAGATTCTCCAGCAAGATGTGGTCTGCTATGGTCAAGAACTGAAACAAATGCACTTATAGCATACATCGATGAAAATATTCCATAAAACACCATGAAAAAGAAATATGCGTAAAAATTGTTCATTGTTAAAAAGGCAAAAGAGCCTATGAATCCAGCTAAACCAATAATAAATACAAATTTCCTTCCTATCTTGTCACAAAGATCACCTGCAGGAAGACTTGCCAATATTGAAGCTAAAGGGTGGGCTGCTATTGCAATACCGACAAGGAAAAGACTGTTTAATTTTGACTCAAAATAAAGGGGCATGAAATACCAAAGCACGCCTTCAACAAGAGTAACAAGCCCAAAAAGAACTGCTGCGTTAAACGCCAGCCTGCTGACATGCAAAAATTTTCTATTGTATATCATTAGTATTAATCACGTTTAAACACTTAAAAAAGTGTCGGAAAAACTTAATCTAATTTACTCAAGAACTTCTAATACGCGTGCCCTGAATCTGGTTTTTCCGCCAGTAGGACTTGCGAGAACTGTTCCGCAGACAAGGCATTTGACTTCGCAGGCTGCTTTTCCAAAAGTTATCTGTTCGTTCTTGCATTTCTTGCAGCGAATCTTTATGAACTTGCTTTTTGGTGCAGGTATAAGTGCTTCAATGTTGTCCATTACTTAGCAGCCTCCATCTCAAGTTTTTTAATCCTGAATCCGCGTTTCCTGATTGTCATTTTCTTGCAATCCTTGCATTGGTAGCGCAAGTCAACCTTTTTTGTCAATTTTACTCCCCAACGCTTGCAGTTTTCTGGTTTTTTCCTTGGGAATGAGCCATAACCTTCGCGCTTTCTTTCGAAGCGTCTGGTGCCTAAGTTAAGAACATTACGTTTTCCGCCACCGCCCTTTACCTGCAATACCTTGTGCTCAGTCTGTTTTTTGCACGTCGGGCAATACCGCATTATTTGCCTTGGCATCTTCATTGTTATTCTCTCCCAATACTATTTCAATAGCTTTTCCTTGTTTTATAAGTATTTCGCCTACATCAATTGGCAGGTTTGCGATGTCTTCCTTGATAAATGGGCCGTATGTTTTGCTGTCTTTCCACATGAATGACTGTACTTCATCCTTTATGCGGATCAGTTTATTTATGCCCTCAGCTTTTACAAGTTTTTCAGGCTCTTGTTTTTCTTCAAATGTTTTGATAAACGCTTCTTTATTCTGCTTCAAAAGTTCCACCATCTTGTTGTAAAGTTCCTCTTCATCTTCAAGCATCTTTTCGGTGTTATGTATTTTTGCTGTCACATTTGTAACTGCCTGGGTCACAAGCTTACGATAACGTCTGGTACAGATATCCTCAAGAATCTTGTAAATGTTACGCAATTCCTGGCTACTCTTTTCAAGTGTTTGTTTAGAAAAAGTATTATCACGATTCTTGTTCTCTTCAACAATTTTTTTCTTTATCTTGATGTATTCCCTGACTATTTCGAAGAACGTTGGGTCTATCTCCTGCAAAGCGGTGTTATCACGTTCCGCATTCTGGATTTTCCTAAGCTCCTCGTAAGAAATTAATTCAACCATTATTTCTCTCCTTCTTTACACCCTTTAACTTGATAAAAGGGTATACAACAGGGTTTTTTATGTTTTTACAATTGTTGTCTGGTCTACAAATGTTAAGGTCCTTGTAATAATTTGCGTTACTGCAGTTTGGTGGCAGATAAGTATCTTTTAGTCGCTCGTGCCATTTTAGCTGTGTTTTTATGTACGTTTCAGAAAGTGGTTCTGGATTTTTCTTGTTCCATTCAAGCACTTCTCTTTCAACTGAAGCATGATCCCAACCACAGCTTTTAAGGAAGTTAATCAATACAAACACTGCCCGCTTTCTTCCATCGTCTATGCCATTGTAAATAAGCTGGACGCATGGAGGGAAAAACTGTTTTGGTATTGCCTGCTGGGGTATCGCATATTTTTCAGTCAGTTCTTTTATCTGGTTTGTTATCTGTTCTTTTGCAAACCAGTCATATGACTGCATGAACAATTGTTTTGCTTCATTTTCGCGGGATTCAGTAAGGAAACCGAGCTCTGCCCTGACATTCTTGAACTCAGCCTGTTTTGTTGTGAAAGATTCAATGTCTTTCTTGCGGAGCGGAACTGAAACAAGCCATTTCTTTTCGTTAAATGAATATGGCATTCGCATCAGATGTCGCGAAGAAAAAGCAACTGTATCGATGTTAAGTACTTTATACGGATCAAACTCATTGTTTGTAACGAGTTGGTCAAACTTAAGCCCGGTTCTTTTGCTTATTTCTTTTATGCTTTCAAAATCAAGAATCCGTTCTCCAAGATGGTTCTTGATCATCTGCTTAAGATAAAAAGCAATAGTTCTTGGCCCTTCAGGGTATTCCATAGCGATTTCCCGGTTGTTTATCTTGTTTGGAAACGATTCAAATGGGACTCCGACATGGAAACCTGTCCCGCCTGAGAACTTTACTGAATAATTCTTTATGCTGTGGAACTCAAGCGCTTCTACAAGCAATTGCGCGCAGATTTTTGAGTACTCAACATGTTTGCAATCAACATCTAAAATCAAATCCCAGCCAATCCGCAGCTTATCAAGGTCTTTTTTGTTGGCTTCCTGGATCAAAGCAAGTGGATTTGACCACCGTTCAACTGAATAGTGGAAAGAAGTCGCCCCTTTGTTAACCATGTCCATTATATCTGCAGGATAAGAAATGGAGTCTGGACGCGCACCAACCCTATCGTTGTATCGTGCAACAACTTCGCGTTGTTTTGCAGAAGCAATCAGTTGTTCTTGGATACTTTTGTCTGAATAAAAGCGAATTATGTCTGAAAAAAGCATATGCTATTCATAGTGAGTAACCTTTAATAAGGTTTACTTCATTTATTTTTTATAATGGTATTCATAGAATCTGCATTGTTGGCAATTGGTGTGGCGACTGTTGTATCTGCAATTGATTTTATAGCAAAATCCACATCGAGCCTAACACATCGATTTGGGATCCCTGAGTATCTAGCAAGTACTTTAGTGCTTTCGTTTGTAATAACGTTACCTGTGTTCCTTATCCTTCTTATATCCAATATTTATGACACTCCTGCACTAGGTATGTCGCTTGTTATTGGTGTACCAATCGCAACAATAACGCTGGTAATGGGTGTTTTCCTGCTGAGAAACGAACTGCCTGTTGAATTCGAAGGATACAGGAACGCCACATTCATGTGGAGCGCAGCTTTGCTTCTTCTGATTCTTTCAATTGACAAGTTCATAGACCGGGTAGATGCAATATTCATGATTTCACTTTTTGTATTTTATGTACTTTATATAGTGTACAGGACAGGTAAATCAACAGAGTATGTTTTCCTCAAGACCCAGAAACTTAATGTTATACTTTACCCATTGTCTTTTATTGCGATAATAATAAGTTCAATACTTGTAGTTGGAGCAACAATCGCAGTTAGCAGGCTTTTGAACCTATCAATAGTAATTTTTGGGGCAACAATTTTAAGCAGCATACTTGTGCTGCCAATGTTTGACGTAATAAAAAACGTTTTCCGAAGTTCAAGGTTAACCTTTGACAACCTGCTTGGTAATGTTGTTGTAAGCATAACGTTATTGCCTGCGCTGGTTGCACTGATAAATCCGATACCAACATTTATGGGCGGGGAACTTGGGATTATGCCACTACTTATGTTAAACATAATCAGCCTTTCTTTTGCAATGCTTACGCGGCTTACAACAACGCTGCACAGAAAAACGGGCGTACTGCTGATAGTTGTCTACATAATCTACATGGCACTTACATTTTCTGGATATAACTTTTAGTGTAACTACTTAATAGTAACATTTATAAGACACAAACGGCTTAGTATACCTGGGGATTGGATTGAAAATTGCTTTATTGGCCATATTGGCACTTTGTGTAATATCGGTTGGACTATGCAATGTTTGGTTAGACAAAGGCGCAACAGTTGCAACAGCCGGAAAGCCGATAGAGGTGCAGATCCTTATTTCTACTGATAGTGAAGTTTCTAATTTTGATCTTGGAGAGTTCATACCGCAGGGATGGGAAATAACATCCTGGACAATTGATAACTATGACAAGGATTATGTCACATTTGAGTCGCATGAACAAACTTTCCTTGGAGACAATTACAACATGAACCATTGGGTTTTTGAAAATCCAGTTAGCGGGACCCTTAAATTGACATATAATATAGCTCCAAAAGAGGTTGGGATATACAAGACAATTTCTCTTTGGATTTACCCAACTGGCTTTAATTACAAGGAATACAAGATAAATGTAAATGAAAAAACCGTAGAAACAGCTACTCCTTTGACAGGATTCGTAATAAACCCTGGACCCAAGGCAGAAAAAAACAGCTTTGACCAAACAATGATTTCAAATGCGCTTGTTTCAATACAGAACTCATTAAACTTAATCGGCGCTATTTCTTTATATTAGTAATTTTTATAAAACCCGGAGATATTGTTTTATAAAATGGATGACCTAAAAATATTGAAAATTGGGGGCTCAGTAATAACGCACAAGGAAAAAGCAGAACCAACTCCTAATTTACAAGCAATGCGAAGAGTTGCCAAAGAAATAGCAAAAGGCTACAAAAAGTCCAGGGGAAAGCTTATTCTCATACACGGCGCTGGCAGTTATGGGCATCCAATTGCAAAAAAATTCAAGTTAAACGAGGGTATGTTTAACGAAGCGCAGAAAAAAGCATTCGGGAAAACACAGCTTCAGGTAAACATGCTTAACATGTTGTTTACTGAAGCGCTGATGAATGAAGGACTAAATGTTTCCCCTGTCAACCTTTCTTCTTCTGCTATCATGAATCATGGCGAACTTGTCCATATGCCAATTGAACAGACAATAAAATTGATTGAACAAGGGATAATACCTGTGTACTATGGCGTTCCTGCTTATGACAAATCAAAAAACTGTTCAATACTTTCTGGAGACAGGATAATGAGCTATCTTGCAAACAAGCTAAAGCCAAAGCTACTTATCCATGTAACTGACACAGACGGAATCTATACTGATGATCCAAAATTAAATCCTGATGCACACCTGATAAAAGACATCAGCGGGAAAAGCTTTGAGAACATTGAACACTACCTAAAAGAAAGCGTTAACATTGACATAACTGGCGGAATGTACAACAAGATAAAAGAAGTAATGCAGACGGGGATTGATGCAGAGATAATAAATGGTAACATCGAAGGAAACATTATAAGGGTGCTTGCAGGAATACGCGGGCTTGGAACTTCAATAAGGATATGCGAGAAGATTGCAATAATGATTCCAACAATAAGCAACAAGCGCGGACGCGGCACACCAAACTGGTCATTAAACGCTATCAGGTTTTTTAGGAATTTGTTCCGCAAGAAGCTCTAAATTTTTGAACCGTGCTTCAACCATTTTTCCATGTTCTGCATATAACTCATCTGCAAATTTGTCAATTTCTTCCTGGGTTGGTATTTTTGCGAGCCTGTAAATTGTGTGACCTGTCTCCCGCTTTGTTTCCATTACAACAATTTTCTTTTCCAAAACAAGATACCAGTGGAACGGATGGTGTAGCTGCATGAACGTTCCTGTCTTAAAATTATACTGCTCCTCAATCTTCTTAGAAACAGCAATGTACGGGTCAGAACCTGGTTCTTTCAGATAGTCAACTATTGCTTCAAGTCCATAGTGTATGAATTCTTTTGTGTCTACAGAGGTTACCATTTCAATCAAAACGGTTCAGTTGAGCCATTTGGCTTGTATGTTATATCATAAAGTACAGCTGCTAATTTACCGTGAAGGCGGCTATCATATGTAAATCTTTGAAACATTTCATTTCTTATCATCTCAACCCCCTCAATACGGATTTCTTTTCCAGGGAGTACTGGTCTAAGCGTCATAAAATCAGGAGTATGGACAGGTCTCAGGACAATGCTCCTTGCTCCGTCCTTACCAAAGTTATTGGGTGTCATGTAAACAACATTCTGCGAAATCTCCCTGATATCGCTCGTATTGAGAGAAAAAATAACTTCTGCTATTCGCAGCGCATAAAGTTCCTCTTCATCAGCAAAAGTCGGTGTAAACGATTTAACTGTAGTTGGGTCTATCTTGTCAAGCGCATAAACAACCCTTGTTATGCAGGAGCCCTTGTCTCCAACGCTGTACCAGGGGATTTGGGTTGAAAGCTCAAACAGCTTCTCCCAATTGACATCTTTCTGGTTCTGTACAACAGCCATGTAACCTTCTGCACGCTCATCTCCCATTGTACCAACAAAAATAAGTGGGGAAACATAGGCTTCAAATCCGAACTTTTGTGCAGTTTTCATTACTCTTTCTTCAACATAAGAAAAGTCCTCGCCAATCTTGCGCTGTGGGTCATATCCAACTATGCGCACGCAATTTCCTGGGCCTGGAAATGGTGGGCGATGCACAATTGATTCGGGCAAACCAAGTAGTTGTGCAACTTCCCGTACCTGATCCTTAAAGAACACAGCATTTGGTTCAAGATGCCTGAATACGTCAAGAGGTCCGCCAACATTGTGGTGTCGCTTGATTTCTGCACTTCCACTGCTGCCCTTACCACGGCCGCTCTCAACCTTATCTGTTTCAAGAGTTCCCTGAAGCACATAATCTTTTTTTGAATTAAAGCCCTGCTTTTCAATGACCTGTTGAAGGATGTATTGATAAGCTTCTTGGAATAACTTTCTCTTCAACTTATCATCAGTAACTTCCCTAAGCGGCACTTTCCCTTCGCCTTTCCAGTTAAGGATTGTCTCTGCTGCATTAATAAGATCCACGTCCCATCCCATCTCGTCAAATGTATCTATAACCTGAAGGCTTTCATCTAATCTGTTTAATCCTGTATCAATGTGGAACGCATAAATCCTGCTTTCGTCAATTCCTGCTTTCTTAAGAAGTGCATATGCAACTGAAGAATCAACTCCGCCACTCAGCGGAACAATTACGCGTGCATCATTCCCTTCAAGCGCATCCTTCAAATATTCTACCCTTTCTTCAATAGCTTTGTTATAATCAATGCCCTTAACTTCGGTTTCGAATTTTGGCTCTAATCCGCAAATCCGCGCAAAGTTCTCAAGTATCTGCGCACCGTTTGTTGTAAGGAAAACTTCTGGATGGAACTGCAGTCCAAAAATTTTCTTTTTGGGATTATAAATCGCATCATTAAATGTTATGCCGTCGAAAAGATGTTTGCTTGATGCAACCACCTTAAACCCATCTGGAAGCTTGTCAACATGGTCGCCATGGCTCATGCAAACCTGCTGGACTATATTCTCGAGGTTCGCAAAAATCGGGCAGCTGAGGTCAACTTTTGTCTTTGCTGGACCATACTGGCGTCTTCCATTTGCAACTGTGCCCCCAAAATGTTTAGCAAGGTGCTGGGTGCCGTAACAAACACCGAGGACTGGCTTGTCAAACTGGAAAACGTCGGGTACATCAGGAACAACAGGACCATTAACGCTGTGCCTGCTGCCAAGGATTATATAACCTGGAAAATCTGCAAGTTCATCAAGGTCTGCGGTTGGATAACTCCATGTAGCTGAATCTTTGTTATAGCATGGGCTGACATCAAAAACAACCGAATTAAAACCCCTTTCTTTCAGGCGCTTGCATGCCTGCTGCGTATACTGAGTACCTGGATTTATTATTGCAAGAGCATCCTTCATACCTTAGAAAAGAAATGTTTTTGCTTATATCCCTATGTCACTAATTATGAGTCATATGCTTCCAGAAGTTTAGTCAGTATCGACTCTTGGCGCCAGGATGAAACTAAGCTGTAGCTTGTCTATTGCTGTGCAGTCTATGCGCATTGGGTAATCAGTTGAGAACATCAGTGTTATCTGGTCTGCCACACGCGAACCCTTTAGCATTTTGTCAAGATAATCAATCGAATACTTTGCTTTTATCAGGGAACCTACTTCAAGTGAGATTAAGCTTGTTGCATCTTTTGTTAGCTCCATGTTTGTCTCGCTTATGTCTCCAAATGACTTTATTGAGAACTTTGTAGGTTCTGCCTGTAATATCACGCAATCGCTAACCATTGCTGCATCCTTTATTCCATCGCGCATCGCATTTGAGCTAAGAACAACCCTGCCTTTGAAGTCCAGTTCAGGTATTTTGTGGTGACTGTGTGGTGTTTCAAGTATTGGAACTGAAAAGTTCCTTCTGAAGTCACCCTGCATTGTTATCTTAAGCTTGTTTTCTGTAAGTTCAAGTGTTACTTGGTCGTTAGCTCTTGCCCTCTTAAGTATTTCAACAATGTTTGGTATGTTAAGTGTTACGACCTGATTTTCCTGCGAACTGAAATCCAGAAATGTTGTTGGCAATATCCTTAGACTAACCATTGCAACACTTGCTGGGTCCATCGCAGTTAACTTAATTCCCTCACCGTCTATTGCAAAACTTCCTTCAGTTATCAAGGAAGCAATCGAGTCCAAACTATCCCGCAATAACGATACGTCTTGTAGTGTCGCCCTAAACATATTCACACCCCTTTAGTTTAAAATAAATTAAATTAAAATAAAAAATTTAATACGTCATCCTTGATGCTACAATCAATAATATAATACCTATGCCCAATATCCCTCCAAACACATAAAGTGCCGGGAAGCCTAGTAATGTTTCTGGCAATGTTATTGGTAAAACAGCAATCATGCCCATGCTTGTAGCAAGAAGCAATCCGCCCACAGCTAAAAGCAATACACCAACTATTGCCACGTACACTCTTGGACCCATCATCATATCGTATACACCTCAACTAGATTTTAATTGCTGTAATTTTAAATACTTTGTAAGATATATATCCCTTATGGTTTCGATAAGGGATGGACAGGATTTGGAGTTTTCAGAGTTTGAAAGAATATCTGGTACAAGCCTTAATATGTTGTATAGAAATCTTGCTTCTAACTCGTTTAAAATCGCTGACAAAAGGCTTGTTGCATATGAAAAAAACGAGCCGGTGGGGTATTTGCTGCTTAAAAACATGGAGTTAGGTGATTCAAGCATAGGACTTCTGATGTGGGGCGCAGTAATGCCAGAATTCAGAAGAAAGCACATTGGAAGCGAGCTTGTAGAAAATGCCCTGGCTTATTTCAAGGCAAATGGGATAAGGGAAGTTTATTCAGCAACAACAAAAGACAATATTCCAAGCATTAAGATGTTCAAGCGAAACAATTTTGAGATAATCAGTTTCAATGAAATTTTAAGTAAACATGGATTAACAGCAATTAAATTGTACATTAATGCATTCTTGTTCCCAAACAAATTTATTCTAAGAAAACTAATTTGACGATTTTAACTTAAGATATTCCTTGTAAAGTTCTTTGTCAACTTTTGAAAAGTCCTGGACAATTTCACCGCGTAATTCTATTTCTTCGCCAGCCATTGCTGGAGCAACCAAACCAATTACCCTTACAACTTTTCCTGGCTCAACTTTTGCAAAAACATCAGGCGGAAGCATTACCTTAATGCTCTTTTCCCCGTCATCTATCACAATTGCATTTATTTCTGGATCTGTCTCAATAAGGGTTCCCACTGTTGTTACACGTATGTCTTCCCTTGTTATCTCAGAAATCTTCTTCTCAACTGCAGGGTTCCTCTTTTTCCTTTCAAATTCTGCCATCAGCTATACTCCTTCCACTGGTGCCCGCATTTTGTGCACTTGTGGAACCTTGTTGGCGCCTCATCTGCTGACCTTGTCTGGACCATCCAGGAATATGCTTTCCTGTTCCCGCATTTTGGGCAATCTGCTGCAACAATAGGATTAGAGTTTGATTCTTCTTTTGCAACTTTTATTTCCTTTACTTTTTTTGTGGAAATTTCAGATATCCTAACTTTTATGTCTACTGGACCATGATTCGGGCAGACCATCTTTCCGTCTTTTGGTAATAGCATATTACCGCATTTAGGACAAAACATATCTCCAAAAACCCTTTTTTTACTTAAAAATGTTGTTATACTTCTACAATGTTATACTTTCCATCGCCAAGGCCAAATTCTGTTGCTGACTTGTCCTGAAGGTTTATGTCCGCATGATACACCTTAGCGAAAGAACCATTTGTTGCCTTGTTAACCAAATCAAGCGACGCCTTATCGACAGCTACAATATTGTGCGAAACAAGAATTCCCAAGTTTGGTGCAACTATTTTTGTATTGCCTGAATCACAGTCGCACATATCTGCTATATCCATAAGCACGTTAACAAAAAGGACTTCATTTGGTCCAAATTTCTTTAGAACAAGCGAAGTAAGCTCTGCAAGGGCCTTACCCAGATGAACTGTCTTTATTGCTATTGCCTTTTTCGGACATACATCTACGCAGGTGCCACAGCCAAAACATTTTGAATTGTGTACTTTTGCCCGGCCATTTTCCAGAGAAATAGCTTTTTCTGGACAGGCATTAACACATGCTCCACAGCCGATGCATTCCCCAACGACTTTTGTCTTTGCTGCAGCATGAGTTTCCCCTTTTGTCTCTTTTGAAAATCCGCCCATGCCTATGTTCTTTATTGCAGCGCCATAGCTGGAGAGCGGATGACCTTTAAAATGAGAGATAACAACCATCGCATCAGCTTCCATCATCTCTTTTGATGCCTTGGCATTTGAGATATATTTACTCTTAAGCGTGATATATTCCTCAGAAATTATTACAGGACAGCCAATTGTTTCTTCTGTAAATCCGTTTCTTCTGGCTGTATTTTTGTATTTTTCAGCTGTATCACGGCTTCCGGGATAAGCAACTGGCGTATCAAACAAGAATGGTTTTCCACCTGCTTTTTTTATTTCCTCAACAACTGCGCCAATAATTGGCGGGCGCAAATAGTTAAGATTGCCGTACTCGCCCATATGGGCCTTTATTGCAACTTTCTTACCTTTGATGTTCATTTTACTTAATTCAGAAGCGACAGTTTTAGAAAGATTACAAAGCAGATGCTCTTTTATCAGATAAACATTTTCCATAACTTCAAACGTAAAAGAAGTGGCAAATTTAAATCCTTAACTATGGAGCCTGCAAATTATTGTCTTGTAATGTTCGGCAAAAAAGTGAAGTAACTTCAATATTTTTTAGAAAGCCTTAAATACAATGTAAATATTATAATATAGATACAAAAGGACAATTCGGTTGCCCTGGAATGGGTGTTATCATAACAGCCTATGTCAGATGTTCAGCCATGATTGTGGAGACTGGACTATAACTCGCCACATACCACCTGCATCTGTTAAGCTTTAAGTTATGAAGCGAAGAAGATAACCTTTAAAGCAAATCAATTGGTTAAGCTTGAATTGATTGTTGTTTATGGCACTTCTTCACCGAGTCCAGATCTAATTTTGGTGGGGTGTAATGATGGCAAAGGAAAAGGCTAAAAATAAGATTTCTAAAAAAGTTGAAAAGACGCAAAAGCATGGTGGCAGACACGCCAGCAAAAAGAGCAAGGAATCAAAGGTTAAAAAACTGATTACGCTCGCAAAGAAGTAGTTTTTTTTATAACCAAGGTATCACATACGAAAATGCTACTTTTGGATAACCAAGATATGGAATTCTGTCAGCAAGTTTGCCTTTTATTTCAGCATAAGGAATATCTTTTTCAGTAGGAGAGCTTGCTGCATTTGCATCCCCTTTTGTGGTGTAAAAGTATTGTCCATTAAGCTGCTTAACTGCGATTACCCTGTGGATTATCTGTCCTTTGCTAGAATAGAAAAGCACTATGTCTCCTACGTGAATGTTTTCTGCAGATATGGCTCTTACAGCTATCACATCTCCAACCTCTAATCCCGTAACAAAGGGCCAGCTAGCTACTTGTTCAGCAGAATAATTGTGGAAATTAAGCCATTCGTTAAAAGTGTAATTTGACTGCGGTCCGCTATGCGACATTGAACCAGAAACAACTGCTGCAACATCTGCATAGCCGCTAACCATCAAAAATGCCGGAAATGCAATAAACCTGAGCAATAAAAATGCGATAATTATGAAAACAACGTAACTAAGGGCGCTTTCCTCGACCCATAAGAAATTGTAAATTTTCTTGAATAAATTTTTTATTGGATTTCCCTTTGGTTTTTCCTCGTAATCTGGATCTTCTTTGTCAAGTTCTTCTTCTATCTCTTCTTCAGCCTCTTCTTTATCTTTAGCTTCAACAACAAATTTGTCTTCTTCAGCCATTCAGACCGCCAGAGAATTATTTGATTTTCTTGACCTGTTCGTGGAAATCATCTATTTGTTTCTGTATCCTTGCAATTGCATCCTTGACTGCCTTTTTTGGATCTTTCTTTGCTGTTGTAACCGAGAATATTACCTCGTCAATTAATGGGTGGTCTATCCTGTAGCCTGCAAATTCAACAGAACTGTCCTCAAAAAGTTCTTTTTTAAGGAGGTTTAATATCGTGTGGCGTTCGCCTTTGATTTTAAATTTAACTGTGTTCTTTTCATCTTCCAGAATTTCGATTTCCATGTAATAAAATCAAATTTATCGGTTTTTAAAGTTTTCTTTTAACAAGCTTTTTAAAGACATGAATTTTTGGGATTTCAATGGGTAAGAAACACGATGCTACCAGAATGGGTGGAAACAAGATACAGGCTTCTAAGTCGCCAGTTATAATTAGGCTGACACCTTTTGGTGTTTTTGCTTTCCATGAAGGCAAGGAAGTAAAGAGAAAGTTCTGGGGCAAAAATCCTGCAAGATGCGCTGAAATTTATCTGAACAGCGAAGTTGATGTAAAAGAGATTGGAAGTGCTGTTGCAATAAAGGCGCGAAGGGTAATTGAGCCAATATTCGGGGAAGAGCTTGAGAAGTTCGCAATTAGAAATGGTTTTGATGCAGAAGAGTTCAGGAAATTCTTCCAGGAATTCTCAGTAGAAGTGACAAAATTAAAGCTGAAATTTGGATTTTCAAAAGATAAGCTCATAGTCCAGGCAATTGAGCAGTATGATGAACTGACAAAAATGATTAACATGTTCTATGAACGATTAAGCGAATGGTATGGTTTCTATTATCCTGAAATAATAAGGACAATCAAGGGGCCAGAAGAATTCTCAAAAATAGCCGGAGAAAAGCGAAAAGAAAAGAGCATTGGTTATGAGATTGAGGAAGAAGATTTGAAGATGATTAAGGTTGCTGGAAATGAGATGGCTACGCTTATCAGTTATCGGGAAAAACTTACAAATTATATTGAAACACTGGTGAAGGAAGTTGCACCAAATCTTGGTAAAGTTGCGGGATTTATACTTGGGGCAAAACTTATTTCAGCTGCTGGTTCGCTAAAAAAACTTGCTGAACTTCGTGCTTCTACAATCCAACTGCTTGGCGCAGAAAAGGCGCTTTTCAGGCATCTTAGACAGGGAACAAAGCCTCCAAAGTATGGGTTAACACTCCAGCATTCAATGATGAAAAATATCCCATTTAACAGGCGGGGAAGGTTTGCAAGGACATTGGCTGGAAAAATAAGCATTGCAGCAAAAGTTGATTATCATTCGCATGGAAAAAAAGTTGTCTGGGAATCTATCCTTAAATCGCTGGAAAGCCGCGTAAAAGGAATAAGCAAATGAAAATAGAAGAATCAAAATTTCCTGGAATTTTCTGGGTTAAAGACGAAAAAAAGCGTCCTGCAACTCTAAATCTTGTTCCTGGCATGTCAGTTTATGGCGAACAATTAGTAAAATTTGAAGGAAAGGAATACAGGATTTGGGACCCTAACCGTTCAAAGCTTGGAGCTGCAATTGCAAAAGGAATAAATGATGTTCCGATAAAAAGCGGGATGACTGTTCTTTACCTTGGGTCTGCTTCGGGCACAACTGCAAGCCACGTTTCTGATATAATCGGCGAACATGGAAGACTTTTTGGAGTTGATATTGCGCCAAGAGTTATGAGAGATTTTGTTTTCCTTTGTGAAAAGCGGAAAAACATGATTCCAATACTTGCAGATGCGACAAAACCTGACGAATATTCTGCAATGGTCGGGAAAGTTGACTTTGTCTTTGAGGATGTTGCAATGCCTAACCAGACAGAAATCCTGATTGAGAACTGCAAACGTTTCCTTAAGAAAGGCGGCTTTGCAATGATTGCAATAAAGGCGCGTAGCATTGATGTTACTGCAGAACCAAAGGAGATTTATACAAAAGTTGAAGCTGAATTAAAAGGGCATTTTGAGATAATTGACAAAAAAGAGCTAAAACCGTACGAAATAGACCATATGATTTTCCTATTGAAGCGCTAAAATCTTTTTCTATTTCTAATTTTTGAAATCACTACTAATATTACTGAAAACACCACTACATAGGATATAAGGATTGCAAGATCAAACAGCATGGACTGCAGTGGGACACCAAATATAATAGTCATTCTCAGCATCCTTGTACCTACACCAACAGGATTAAAGCTTGCTACCGCTGCGGCTGTAGGATCCATTGTTTCAAGTGGTGTGAATGCATCGCTGATCATAAAGAACCCCAGCGAAAGGAACGTTGTAAGCAGTATTGACGTCTGCGTTGTTGATGTAACATAAGCGAAAAACATTCCGAGCAGCATAAATATGATTATCAACAAGCAAACAATTGGGAGTATGTTAGGCAGGTTTGCTATTATGTTAAGTCCGAACCTGAACTCTCCAACAAGCAGCAAAACAAACATCTGCGCCATGACTGTAATGAAGTTAGTCGCAGCAAGCCCTAATGTAAAGATAAGATCGTTAACCGGCGCCAGAAGGTCGCGTATGTATGCCTTACTGTTTATCTCAAGAATTGTAACTACATTAGAGAAAAGTATGCTTATGAAAACAGCTATTGTGGCAAGTATTACAGGGTAAGACGCCTGTATATTCTTGAGATTTGGCACAAGCTCCTCAAAGCTTTTTGATATTGGATTTATCAGTTTTTCTGCAAGCGATGGATCAAAATTAACAAGCTTTTCCATCTTAGTGCTAAGCGAATCAGTAACATTGGTTATTTGGGCCACGCTTTGGTCTATCACTAATACATAATAGTCAGAACGATTTATTTCCTCTTCAAGCAAAGTATTTATCTCGTCCAACTGTAACACCAGCGAATCAAATTCAGCCTTCATATTGGTGAGATTATCTCTTACAGAATGCGCTGCTAATGAGATATTATTAAGACTACTTGTCAAATTTGATGTGGTCTGGTTGTTCAAAGAACTTATTATGCTAAGGTATTCGCTTGTTGTCAAATTAATTGTACCATTGGTGCTGTTGCATATCTCAGATAGGTTATTGTAACCTGTTTCATTAAAAACAAGGCTGTAATTCCAGTTGAGGGTATTGCAGATGTCTGTTATGTTATATTCAAATGTTTTATTTATGATTGGTGTATAATCAATGTCCTGCAAAAGTATGTCTAGTGAATTTTCAATTTCTTGGATAGCAAGTATTTGTTTATCGAGCTCATCAACAGAATCATTAAGCATTTTTGAATAGTTGTTTAAATTTTGTTGTATTTCTTTAATAGCAAGATACTTGGGCAGGAAGTCATCATGTACAGAAATAAGTTTTGCTTTTCTGTCTATCAAATCCTGCTTGATGCTTTCTGAATCGTTCTTTATCTTTTGGATATCATCTATGCGTTCATTAAGGAAGTATACCAAATTCTGTATTTCGCCAAACATTTTTTGTGCTGAAACCAGGCTTATGTCCTTTGCTTTCTCTCCAAAGAATTCCGTTATTTTTGATATCAAAGCATTAGAAAAACCTTTCTGGGAATTGTCATAATAAAAAGTTATTTTTCCCGTGGGTATTGTAGAAGTGATATTTGTAAAATTGCCTTCAAGTATAAGGCATATCCTATTGTTCTGAAGAAGCAAATCTGCAACACATTCTTCAATACTATCATATTCTATGAGCGTAGCATAATTACTTGCGTTTTCCTGGAAAGAGGATATGTCCATATCGCCCTGAGAAACATAGCCTATCCTCACATCGTGTATCTCTTCACCGCTGTATGCGAACCCAAGTAGCAGTATTAGAACCAATGGTGAAATCACTAATAATGACAGTGAAGCAGGGTTCCTAAACAAAAGTTTGAAGTTCTTTTGTAGCTCATTGTAAAGTTTTATCATGATACAATCTTCCTGAATTTGTCTTCAAGATTAATTTTTGTCCCAGTAAGTTTAATCAAGGAAACTATCCGACCTTTATTCATGATTGCTGCTTTGTTGCAATGTTTTTCTACTTCATTGACCATATGAGATGCTATCAGTATTGCCTTGTTTCCCCGCTTTGCTACATTATAAACAACGTTCCAGAACTGGTCAATCAGCAAAGGGTCAAGTCCTGCTGTCGGCTCATCGAGTATCAGAATTTGTGGGTCGTGTATTATTGATATTGCAAAATCAAGCCTACGTTTCATACCACCGGATATATCGCAAGCCATCTTGTTTTTTGCATCTAATAAACCAACCCAAGAAAGGACAGATTCGAGATATTTTCTAAGATTTGGTTTTTTAACGCTATAAAGCCGTGCATAATAAACCATGTTCTCAATTACAGTTAGCTTATCATAAAATACGTTTTCCTGAGTGGTATAACCTACTGCGCGCTTTATTGCATCGAAATCTTTGGTTATATTCCTGCCATTAAACAAAATCTTGCCAGAATCTGCTTTGTAATACCCAACAAGTATCTTAAATAATGTAGATTTTCCGCAACCGCTTTTGCCAATCAAGCCAATTATGTCCCCATTATAAACATCAAGAGAAAGGTTGTCCAGCACCTTATTTTTGGCAAATGTCTTTGAAATTCCAGTTATCTCCAGGATTTTGTTCATTAGATATAGTAGCAAAACTGTAATTAATAAGCTTTCTAAGCGAAAGAAATCACATCCTATCCTTCCTTAAAAATGTTTAAAAAACCGTATTTCCTTAACTATCCCATGAAAAACTACCTCGTTTTAATTGCAATTCTGTTAACAATTTTTGTGCTTGGATGCACTGGAACAGGACCTGGCGGAGCCGGGGAAATGTATACATTAACGTTCCATGTGAACGAAACAAATGAGATTCTTAACGGCGATGTTTACATATCGAGCGAATTGATTGGTACTACTCAGGACGGTACATTAGATACTGATGTAAGCAAGCTTTTTCCTGGAACGCTCCAGCTAAGGGGAGATTACAAAGGTGCAAGTTTTGTATTTAATTTCACATTAACACGGGACATGATTGACCATTTCTCAAGGACCGATTATTGGGTGTATCAAAGAGATGTAGACATGATTTCATTCAACGCGAGCAGCAGCATTGATACAGCAAAAATAGTAAATGAACTTTTTGAAGAAATAAACAACAAAAGGGAATATTACGGATATCCGACCCTTGGATTGGATCAAAAACTGGAAAACAGTGCAGAGATTTATGCAAAAGAACTTGCAATGGGTTCTGGATATAACAAAAATCCTGGGGATAGGTTCATAGAAAATAAAATAACTTATCTAATGCCAGGCACAGTTTATTATTGGGTTGATATATTTTCGCCAGAGGTTGATGTTGCAAATTACACAATAAATGGTATTCTTTCAAGCACCTCTTCAAAAAATGTGGTACTAAAAGAGGATTATAACAAAGCTGGAGTTGCAGTGTACTGCGAAAAAAACAGATGTTATTCAGTAATTGATTTGGCGCAGACAAAATACACGGATACTTTCGATTTGGAGGACAACCATTGCACATACAGATCCATTTACTGGGACGATATGCCTTTCAGCTATCCAGTCAATGTAAAGCTGACAGTTAATACATCAGATGATATTGACTTTTTCATACTTGAAAGTGAAGCTGATTATGTGGTGTGCACTCCAACAAACTATATTGACTCAAGTGACGATATGAGGACTTTTATAAAAGATATGACTGCACAAAAAGGGTACGTAATGTCGTTTTATGCGCGGGATCCTGCAACAATAACCTACACCCTTGAATTTGAAACATAACCCGAAAAGCTTAAAAATGGTTGGATTTTTGGATAAGCTGTTCTGAAAAAATCATTTTCAAAAAAGATTAGGGGGTAGCGAAATGGCAAATCAGATGCAACCTGTATTTATCCTTCCAGAAGGATATAACAGACAAATGGGAAGAGATGCGCAAAGGGCAAACATAATGGCAGCCAGAATAGTGGCTGAAACTGTACGAACAACACTTGGTCCAAAAGGAATGGACAAGATGTTAGTAGATTCCTTGGGAGATGTTGTAATAACAAACGACGGGGTTACTATTCTTGAAGAAATGGAGATTGAACATCCTGCAGCAAAAATGATGGTTGAAATTGCAAAGACGCAGGAAGAAGAAGTCGGAGATGGAACAACAACAGCTGTAATCTTGGCTGGAGAACTTCTGAAAAGGGCAGAAACTTTGCTTGAACAGGAAATACATCCAACTGTGATTGCAAGAGGTTTCCAAATTGCTGCAGACAAGGCACAGGAAGTTCTGAACAGGATTGCAATAAAGATAAAACCTGATGATGACGAGATGCTTAAGAAGATAGTTGAAACTGCAATTTCTGGAAAAGGTTCTGTATCAATAAAAGAAGCACTTAACCCGATACTTGTACGGGCTGTAAGAGAAGTTTCTGAAAACAGGGACGGGAAAATAATTGTTGATATCAACAACATAAAGCTTGAGAAAAAGACAGGCGGCGGAATTAGTGACACAGAACTTATCCAAGGAGTAACAGTTGACAAGGAAAGGGTACACAGTGAGATGCCCCGCGAAGTGAAAGGCGCAAAGATATTGCTGCTAGATTCTTCGCTTGAGGTAAAAGAAACGGAATCTGATACCCAAATAAGGATAAACACACCTGACCAGCTGAAAGCTTTTGTTGAACAGGAAGAAAGAGAGCTCAAGGAAATGGTTGAACGGGTAAAAAAGACAGGTGCAAATGTTGTTTTCACACAAAAAGGAATTGATGATATTGCACAACATTTCCTTTCAAAAGCAGGAATTTATGCGTGCAGAAGAGTAAAACAATCTGATATTGAAAAGCTTGCAAAAGCAACAGGTGCAAAAATTGTCTCAAACATCAAAGATGCAAGTGAAAAGGACCTGGGTTATGCAGGACTTGTAGAAGAACGGAAAATTTCGGGAGAAGCAATGACTTTCGTAAGGGACTGCAAGAATCCAAAAGCTGTCACAATATTGATACGTGGCGGCACCGAACATGTTATAGATGAGGTTGAGCGGGCAATTGAGGATGCAATTGGTGATTTGGCTGCAGTAATTGAAACAGGGAAAATTGTTGCAGGCGGTGGTGCACCTGAAATCGAGGTTTACAAAGAACTACGTAAATACGCAGCATCATTAGGTGGAAGAGAACAGCTTGCAGTAAACGCTTTTGCAGATGCAATGGAATCAATACCAAGGACACTTGCAGAAAATGCAGGACTTGACCCAATTGACATTCTTGTTAACATAAAAGCAGCACATGAAGACGGACAGATATGGGCTGGGGTAGATGTTAACAGCGGAAAGATTGTTGACATGCTTAAGATGCACGTTGTTGAGCCATTAAAGGTAAAAACACAGGCAATAAAATCAGCAAGTGAAGTGTCAATAATGATTCTCAGGATTGACGATGTAATCGCTGCTGGAAAACTTGGCAAGGGCGGACCAGGTGGCCCAATGCCAGGCGGAATGCCAGGCATGCCTGAGATGTAATCTTTTTATAGTTTCTTTGACTTGTTTTTATTGGTGAGGTTTTGGCAAAAAAAGAAAATGAGAGTTATACTAATCTAATCGGAATCAGCACTTTAGCTGCATTTATTGCTTCGCTGTGCTGTATCTCCCCTGTTCTTCTGGTTTTGTTCGGCATAAGCAGTGTTTCTTTTGCAGCTGCGCTGGACACACAATTTGATACAAATTTTGAGATATTTTTTATTTTAGCTGGTATTGCAACACTTTTTGCAGGAGTCTGGTATTTGCATCAAAGTAAAAAAATCTATCTTGGAAAATACACTCACATCACAGATGTCCTGATAGTTGGTTTGGTAATGTTTGTTGTTGCATACCTGATAATCCATAATGTAATAGCTAATTACGCTGAAATAGCGCTGGGCTTTGATGTATACCGTTTATATGTTCCTTAGTGTAATCTTTTTATACCTCGTTGACATAGTTATATCTAGGTGAGAATGTGGCAGTTGGAGATGTATTCGGCGAGGAAACAGTTTCGGTAAGTCCGTTAAAGGTAAGCAGGGAAATCGAACAAATAAGCAAGACAAGATTGGGTTCTCATTATGATATAAACGATGAATTAAGGGATATTTCTTTAAAAGTTGAAAAATCTGTGCAAGTAAACATCCAGCTTCAGGAAAAAATAACAGAACTAGGCGAAGCTATAGCAAACCTTGCAAGAGATGTAAAATCAATCGCAGAAGCAAGCGGGGTTCCTACTGAACCACAAGAAAGGATGCCTGCTATGTCAAAAGAAGAATTTGAGCTTCCTCCTGTTCCAGAAATGCCTAAACTTGAAGAAATGCCAGAACTAGAAGAAAGACCTAGCAACTCAGGAAAAATGGCTTCACAGCTGGGCGAACTTACAAAGCAAAACCTTGAACTTGTAAAAACATTAAAAGAAATCAACCAAAAGCTTGAGCAGGGCAGCACCAAGGAAAGGCTCAGGAAAGCACTTGAACGTACACAGATGATGTAATGAAACAAGGCATAACTCCAATAACATTTTTCATACTGCTGATACTGATAATAATCGCTGTAATAGTTGTTGGGGCAGCCTGGTACTTTTTTGTTTAATTGTCATGGAAGAAAAATCTCTAATCTTGTTAAAATGGGGAAATAAGGAGTTTAACATAGCAAGCAGGCACATTGACCCAAAGATAAATACTTATTTTGTCGATGAACCTGAGCTTAGCAGCGAAGAGCATCAAATTTTCCTGAAATTAAAGGGTGCATTAAAGGACAAATTAACGCGCGAAGATGTAACAAAAGATTTCAGGAGCGCCTTTTCTTCAATCCTAAAGCATATGCGCAAAACAGCAAAAGCAAAAGGCATTGGGGGCCTAACAGATTATGATGAAGCGCGGATTGGTTACCTGTTGTACAGGGACTTAATCGGCTTTGACATCATCCATTCGCTAATGGCTGATCCTGAAATACGATTCATCTCCTGCGACGGGCTCGGAAGTCCTGTTTATGTTTACCATGAAAACCCAAAATACAGATTCCTGAAAACAAACCTGAAATTCAAAAGCCAGCAGCAATTAGGAAGCCTGATTTGGAGAATGCTGCATCTTTGCAAGGAAAAAGACAGTGATAAGTTAAAGGGCATTCTACCAGATGGAAGCTTTTTGACAACTGATAATTATTTCAGGTTCAGCATACGAAAGAAAATGGATGCCTTCGGACCAGAATACCTGATACAAAGCAATAAAATATCCACTAATGCACTTGCATACATCCTTGCACTGATAAACAATAAAAAATCAATCATGATTGTGGGGCCAAAACTTAGCGGTAAAAGTTCTTTTATCAAAAACATTACAACACTGATTCCAAAGGAATTCCGCGTTGTTTCAATCGAGAATGAGCCTAACATTGTTCCGCGAAGCGTCAACTGGTCTGCAAGAGTTTCAACAGTCGAACAAAAAGGGAAGAAACTGAAACTGCTCAAGCAGGAGTTACATAAGAAAACTGATTACCTTATTGTTGATGAGATTGGAGAAGATGATGCAGGGTTCCTGATTTATCTTCTTAACTCACAGCCAGCAATACTCAGCTTTACTGCAGGAAGTCCTGATTCAGCAATATACAAACTCTCTGGACACGGGTTTAACATACCAAAATCTGCGCTGACAAAAATTGATGCGATTGTTTCGCTAAACCTTAAACGCCAGGTAGAAGAGATAATGGAAGTACTTGCTTATGACAGGGGAACAAACGAGATAGATGCGCAGGTTGTCTTCCAGCGAAATTCAAAAACAGGAAAACTCGAACAAAAGAGCAGCAGATTTGTTCAAAGCGTAAGATAACATCACTGCGCGAGCATGTCTACTTCTTCTGGAGAAAGAGAAAATGTTTCTGAAATGATTTCTTTTTGTTTCTTATCCTTGCTGAATATGTTTCGCAACATTGGTATGTATGTCTGGGCTGCAACGTGCGAGGATGTGTGGGTTGCATTTGCAATTTTCACAGCAACTGATTTGAGTTGCATTCTTTTTGCTTTTGTACGGTAAAGTTTGTTAAGCTTTGTAGGAGGCTGGTAGCGCGTAAATGATGGATTTGTTCGTTTCTTTGCAGAAGAAATTCCTGCTGTCATCAGGTCAATAACATATTTGTAAAGGCTCCAGTGTTGCCTTCTGATTATCCTTCCTGAGAAAACATCTGCACGCGATGCAAAATTATAGGCAGTCGCAATCTCAGAAGGGGTGTGGTATTCGCTTGTTATGTTGTCAGTAAGCCACATTGAAACAAGATTAAAATCCATGTCAATATTTTCAACAATATCGCGGGCTTCCTTTATGTCAGTTGTCTTGAAAATTGTCTGAAGAACATCAAATATTTTCTGTTCCTTTGGTCTGGCCTCGACAAAGACCAAGTCTTCTTTTGTGATACTGGCTTTTCCAGCAGAAATTGTATCCAAATCATTTAATGCCGCCCGCAAATCACCATTCGAGTTCTTTGAGAGATATTCAATAACCGCAGGTTCACATTTTATGTTTTCCTGCTGTAACACCTGATTAAGCTTTGCTGCGATATAGTTTGACTTAATCCCTACAAATTGGATTGCTTCGCAAATCAGCTTTAATGCCCTTATCTTCTGTTCCCAAATGTCCAGCGCTATAAGAACAAAAGGCACATTTGAACCGCGAATCAGTTTTGCGAGTGCAGCTAGGCCTCCGCGGTCATGAAGTCCGAAACCTTCAATTTCGTCTATAAGAACGAGTTTTTTCTTTCCAAATAAACTTCCTGATTGTATTGCATTTTTTATTTTTGATTCAATTGATTCTTCATTGCGTAAATCATCTGCGTTAAGCTCAACAACCTCGTAATCGAGTTCATTTGCAATCGCATAAACAGAAGATGTTTTCCCGGTGCCGGTTGGACCGTAAAGCATCACTGCCTTTTTCTTGAAGTTACTGAAGTTGCTCAGAAATTCAATCAGCTTGATTACAGCTGGTTTTTGGTCTACTATTTCAGCTATCTTTTTCGGCGCATATCTTTCAGCAAAAGAAGTCATCATATCAAACCGTTTATTTCAAATAATTTAAAAAGTTTATCAATGTCCATTTTTCCTGAACCTTTTATTATCTCGAGATCCATTACATCTTCGTCCTTGTTTGTGTTCATCTTAAGAAAATAAATCAATTCTAATGGTGCAACTTTAAAGTATCCTTTTCCCTTTGAACTTGCCCACACTTCTTTCCTTTCATTGTTAAGGAATTTTGGCGGGAATCTTATTTTCCTGTTCTCGAATAACACCACACTGTCTTTTCCGTCAGGAATACTTAAGATTAATTTTATATGAAGTTCGCCGGGCTTTGTGACCTTGACCATATCAATTGAATCAACTGTAAGAGATTTAATTGTAAAATTAAGCTTGAAAAGAGTTTCAAGAATCGTGCTTTTGTTTGTGACTTCAGCTATTACCGTACACTCTGTAACTCTTCGAGTCCTGATACCGTATCCTGAAAGCGCAAATTCTCCAATGATACCATAGCCAATGTTTAACGTATCGAACATATTGCCTAGCCTAGTCAGTTCATCAAGATACGCTGCTTCAATCTTGTTCTTGTCTACAAACATTTTTATCCCTTGTAAAGTGCAAACTGGGCAAGCAATGCCTCAATCTGCAGGTATTCATCTGCACCTTCGACTATTCTGAACTCGTAATCACCAATCTTATCAATTAACTGGATTTTTATCTTGTCTGGTAATTTAAGTTCCCATACCTGCTTGTTGATTAACTTCACTGCATCGATACCGCTCAATCCATAATCTAGCATTATATCAAGCATTTTATTTTTTGCGTTTATCATGTCACCGCTTAACGCAAGTTCAATGACATCTGATATCTCTTTTGGGTTTGCAATACCCGAAACAGAATAAATAAGCTTTTCAGTTATTTCTTTTCCCAGTGCTGCACAGCTCTGAAGTGTGTTTGTCACCCTTCTAAGGTCACCTTCAGAAGAATCATAAATTGCATCGACTGTTTTTGTTCCAATCCTCAGTTTTTCTTTTTTGACAATGTTATCAACATATTTTATAACATCGTCAATGCCCAATGGTTTGAACCTGAATATCGCGCATCTTGACTGAATTGGGAGCATTATCTTGCTTGTATAGTTACAATTAAGAATAAATCTGCAGGTGTTTGTGAAGTTCTCCATTGTCCTTCTCAAAGCATGTTGTGCGTCTTTGGTTAAAGCATCTGCTTCATCAAGTAAAATCAGTTTAAATGGAGTACCGGGCATTGGACGTGTACGTGCAAACTCCTTCACCTTATTACGTACTGTATCGATTCCGCGCTCGTCGCTTGCATTAAGCTCAATCATATTCTTGTTCCAGTTTTCACCGTAAAGCTCCTTTGCTATTGCAATTGCACACGTTGTCTTGCCAGTACCGGCTGGACCAGAGAAAAGCATGTGTGGCATGTTCCGCTGCGCGACAAATGCCTTAAGTTTCTCAACTATTGGTTTCTGTCCGATAACCTCATCAAGTTTCTGAGGCCTATACTTTTCAGTCCACATCTCAAACTCAGACATATGCTATTACAGAAATAGGAGCAAATAAAAACTTTGCCTTAAAGTTATTTTGTTTTTATTGGCTTCATACACCAACATGATAGAAAGGAAAGCTTTATAGAATTAAATTAATTGTGCTGTATTATGCTAGACAAATTTGAACCACTTAAGTTTGAATTTGAAGTACTCAAATTTTGGAACCGGTACAAGACATACGAAAAACAAAAAGCTAAAGGTAAAAGGGGACCAAAATTCTACTGGATTTGTGGCCCGCCGTATACATCTGGTAAGTTCCATGTAGGGCATTTCTGGAATTACGCTTCGCTAAAAGACCCGCTCTTCAGGTACAAGAGAATGCGTGGCTTTGATGTCTGGGACAGGGGCGGCTGGGATATGCACGGGCTCCCTACTTCAAGACGTGTTTCTGCTGATTTGGGACTAAAAACAAAGGAAGACATTGAAAAGTTTGGCATTGACAGATTTGTAATGGAATGCCAGCAATACGCAAAAAGAACAATGGAACAGATGACTGAGGATTACATCAAATGGGGCGTATGGTATGATCATAAGAACGCTTACCAGCCAATAAAGAACGAATACATGGAAGGAGTCTGGTGGTGCATAAAGAAAGCGCACGAAAACGGACTTCTTTATGAGGGATACAAAGTAATGCCGTGGTGTCCTGAAAGCGAGACAGCTGCTGCAAAACATGAACTTGAATACAAAAGCGTAACAGAAGATTCTATTTTCCTTAAATTCAAACTAAAAGGCAAGAGCCACGAATACTTGATAATCTGGACAACAACACCATGGACAATACCATTTAACCTTGGAATAATGGTGCATCCTGAACTGGACTATGCTGAAGTCGAGACAGATGGAGAAACATGGATAATTGCAAAAGATTTGGTCGAGAGTTTCTTCAGTCAGGTAAAACGAAATTATCATATAAAGAAAAATTACAAAGGCAGAGAACTTGAAGGTTGGGAATATGAACAACCTTTGGAAAAAGAGATTCCAATGCTCAAGGAAATCGGGGATGAACATAAATGGGCCTTCAAAGTAGTTCTTTCAAAGGATTATGTTAACTTAGAATCTGGAACCGGGCTTGTACATATGGCGCCTGGATGTGGACCAGAAGACCAGGAAGTTGGACATAAATACAAACTTCCTGCTTTTAATGAACTTGATACAAGGGGCATTTTCTCTGCGAGAACCGGAATTTTCAAGGGATGGCGCGCAAAAACAGATGACGCAAAATTCATAGAACACTTTGAACAATTGGGAATTGTCGTCGCAAAAATGAAATATACGCACGATTATCCTTTCCATGAACGCTCAAAAGCAGCAGTAATATTCAGGCCAACAAAACAATGGTTCTTCGGAGTAGAAAAAATAAAGGGTAAATTGCGTGACTGGAACAAGAAAGTAAACTGGATACCAGAATGGGCAGGTTCAAAAACATTTGACAACTGGCTGGAAAATCTTAGGGACATCAGCATAACAAGACAGCGTGAGTGGGGAACTCCTGTGCCAATCTGGAAATGTAATTGTTGCGATCATCATGTTGTCATAGGTTCTGTAAAAGAACTTAAGAAATACACAAGGTGGGTGCCGGAAAATCTTCACAGACCATGGATTGACAAAGTAGAATTTGCATGCAAGAAATGCGAAAAGGGAAATTCAAAAGGGATGATGAAGAGAATACCAGATATCTGCGATGTCTGGCTAGATGCCGGATGTGCATCATTCATAAGTTTGTATTTTCCCCAGACAACAAAATACATGAAAAGATACTGGCCAGGCGATTTCATACTTGAAGCAAAAGAACAGATACGCGGGTGGTTCAATCTTCTTTTTGACACAGCTGGAGTAATGGACCTGGGCGTTCCTTTCCTTAACTGTTACATGTATGGCTGGATTAATGATACTTCAGGAAGAAAGATGAGCAAGAGCCTTGGAAACATAATCGACCCATACGAAGTAACAGGTAAGTATGGTGTTGATGCAATAAGGTTCTATATGATGGGCGCTGCACAACCTGGAGTAGACATGAACTACAACCATAGGGATGCGGAAGTTAAATTCAGGAACCTCGCAATTTTCTGGAACATGTTCAAGTTCATGCTTGACTTTGCACAAAACAACAAACTTCGAGACTTCAGCAAAAAACCAAAGATAGGTTTCGAAGAAAAATACATTTTATCGAGGCTACACAGCACAATAAAGAAAGTAACAGAAATGTTTGACAGCTACAAGCTTAATGAGATACCTGGAACAATAGAGGAGTTCTTCCTTGAATTAAGCAGGGATTACATAAAGGGAGTGAGAGAAAAATCAACAGGTACAAAGGAAGAAAGATATCTGGTAGGATATACTGTTTACAACTGCTTGTTAAATCTTCTAAAGATATCTGCACCAATTATCCCTTTCACTGCTGAAGAACTTTACCAGGAAATAAAACCTGTATTCAGGTTAAAGGGAGAATCAATACATCTTTTTGACTGGCCAAAATATGACAACAAACTGATTGACATACAGTTTGAAGCAAAGATGAAAGCTGCGAACACAATAATAAGCGAAGTGCTTGCAGTAAGAGACAAGGAAAAACTTGGGGTAAGATGGCCTTCACAAAAACTTATAGTTTATACTGCAGATGAAAAACTTGCGAAAGGACTTGCAGAACTTTCAAGTACAATATTATCGCGCTGCAATGTAAAAGAAATTGAAATCGCTGACAAGAAACCAAGCTGGGTAAGGCTGCAGGTTAAAATAAACAATGCGGTAATGGCTCCGAAGTTCAAGGAAAAACTTCCAGTAATTGTAGGTAAACTCATACAAATTAGTCCTGAAGCAATCAAATCAAAAATTGACAAGGACAAGACAGTAGAGATTGATGTTGATGGAAAAGATTACTACATCGGGAAAGAGGACATTTATTTTGAGGAAGAAGTGCCCAATGAGTGGGGCGGTGCAGACTTCGGTATGGGAAGTCTTTATCTTTCGCTTAAGATGACAGGCGAACTGTTAATGGAAGGGTTTGCAAGAGAAATCATAAGAAAAATACAAAGTATGAGAAAGATCGCAAAGATGGAACGAAAGGATAAGGCAAATGTAATGATTGCCTCTAGCAGGGAATTCCTTGACTCATTAAAGAAATTTAAGGACGAAATCGAAGAAAAGACGGGAAGCAAGGTACAGCTTGGTATCGGGACAAAAACAAACGCAAAATTCAATGAATTATTAGAAATCCGTGAAAAAAGAATAGCAATTGGCTTAACTCCAGCATAGTGATTTTGAATTTTTTTCTCTGAAAAAGCTTTATAAAGCTTACACCCTTATGATTAGTTACAAAAAATTCTGGGTGATGCAATGGTCAAAAGTCTAACTATACAAAACGTTGTCGCTTCTGCGAGTTTACATCATGATATTCCGCTTGAGAAGGTGACAATAACTCTTCCTAACACTGAATATAATCCTGAACAGTTCCCTGGACTTGTCTTAAGACTTGCCCGGGGCAAAACAGCACTAATATTTTCGTCTGGGAAGATAGTCTGCACCGGCGCAAAGAGCGAAGCAGAGGTCGGCGAAGCAGTAAAAATGATAATCAAAGAGCTGAAGAAAGTAAAAATAAACATAACAAAGAAACCGGACATCACAATCCAAAACATGGTCGCATCTGGTGACATTGGGATGAGATTAAACCTTAACAAGCTTGCGTTCAAGCTTGAAAATGCGGAATATGAACCGGAACAATTCCCAGGACTTGTATATAAGGTCCCAAGTTCGCACATTACTTTTCTCTTGTTTGGCACAGGCAAAATAGTCTGCACCGGCGCAAAGAACGAATCAGAAATAAGAACTGCTGTAAACAAACTAGTCAAGACATTGAAAGGACTTATGAGCCCAGAAGAGAGAAGAAAAGCATTGATAAAAGAACCATTAACGCCAAAAGTAAAACCTAATAAAAAATAATATTTTATAGTTCGACTACGTAATGTAGTCTTCTTATAATTGGGGTGTAGCCTAGTTGAAAGAAAACGCTACTATAGCAAATCGGGACAGTATCATCGAAAATTTTGAAGAGTTCATTAACAAGCAGTATCTTGGTGAACTTGCGAATGTTATAAACCAGGGACTACCCTCCTTTAAGCTTGACTTCGGCGAGCTTGACAAATTTGACCCGATTCTTTCTGATTTACTGGTTGAAAATCCCGGCGAGATGCTTAAACTCGTGAAAGAAGCGCTTGGCAGGATTGAGTTTGCGGAAGAAACTGATTTAAAAATAAGATTCACCAACATGCCTGAATCGCGCTTTGTTAAAATCCGCGACATCAGAAGCAGACACATTGGAAAATTAACTGCAATTGACGGATTGATAAGACAGGCATCTGATGTAAGACCAGTTGCAACAATGGCAATATTTGAATGTCCTGTATGTGGAACACAGATTGAGATAATACAAAACGAAACCATGATGAAAGAACCAAGCATGTGTAGTTGCGGAAGAAAAGGAAGATTCAAGCTTGTTGAAAAGAAGCTTGTTGATACCCAAAGGATAGTCATTGAAGAGTCGCCAGAAAAAATTGGCGGTGAAGCACAGCCTAGAAGACTGGGCGTTTTCTTAACAGAAGACCTGGTTGAGCCAAAAATTGAAAAGAACACGAGCCCAGGCAACAGGGTTGCGATAATAGGAATCATCAGAGAAATCCCTATAGTGGAAAAAAGCGGAACAAAAACAACAAGATTTGATTTGGTGATGGATGCTAATAACATTGAAACAACTGAACATGAATATGACGAACTTGAAATCACACCAGAGGATACCAAGATAATAAAAGAAATGGCTGCTGATCCTGAAGTCTTTACAAAACTTAGAAATTCTATTGCACCGAGTATTTTTGGTTATGAAGGGATAAAAGATGCAATAGCATTACAGTTGTTTGGGGGAGTGCGGACCGTGCGTCCGGACAAGACGAGCGTTAGGGGTGACATACATATTCTGCTGGTAGGAGACCCAGGTGTAGCAAAGTCACAGATGTTAAAGTATGTTACATCAGTTTCTCCGAAAGCAAGATATGTCTCAGGTAAGGGAACATCTGGAGCTGGAATTACAGCTTCAGTTGTCAAGGATGAGTTCTTGAGAGGTTGGTCGCTGGAAGCAGGGGCACTTGTTCTTGCAAACAAAGGTATTTGCTGTGTTGATGAAATTGACAAGATGGACAAGGATGACCGCGTCGCCATGCACGAGGCTATGGAACAGCAGACAATCACAATTGCAAAAGCAAACATCCATTCAACACTTAGGGCAGAAACAACAATTCTTGCAGCAGCTAATCCAAAGTTGGGAAGATTTGACCCGTACCAGCCAATAAGCGGACAGATTGACATGCCGCCAACACTTCTATCAAGATTTGATTTAATATTTCCAATCCGAGATTTACCAGACAAGAACAAGGATACAAAACTTGCAATGCATATCCTTAATTCATTTAGGACACCTGAAACAATGGTTCCTGAGATTTCTCCGGATATGATGAGAAAGTATATTTCTTATGCAAAACGAAATTGCAAACCAAAACTTACACTAGACGCAATAAATGAAATAAAGAATTTCTTTGTTGGATTGCGTAACAAAAGGTCAGGAGACATGGAAGAAAAGATCCAGGCAATACCAATTTCTGCAAGACAGCTTGAAGCAATTGTAAGAATATCACAAGCTTCTGCCAAGATCAGATTAAAAGATGAGGTTACAATACAGGATGCACAACGTGCAATTAATCTTATGACATCATGCCTTCAGCAGGTCGGGATGGATACTGATACTAATGAACTTGACATTGACAGGATAGTCACAGGTATTACTGCTTCAACAAGAAATAAAATAGTCACATTAAGGGAAGTAATCAAAGATCTGGAAGCTAGATATGGAAGCAATGTTCCGCTGGCAGATGTTGTAGATGCAGCAAAGGAAAAAGGAATCGAAGAATCAAAGGTAGAAGAAATAATCCAGAGAATGAAGCGTGACGGGGAAATATTTGAACCAAAACAAGGCATAATAAGAAGAATGCCTAAATAGGTGAAACCATGAAAAGTTTAGAAGAAGATGCAGAAGTTTATGGCGCAGTAACGGGGGAACTGGAACGACAAAAATATGTTCTAAATCTCATTCCTTCTGAAAATTATGTTTCAAAAGCTGTGATGGAAGCAACAGGTTCTGTTCTTAATAATAAATATTCTGAAGGTTATTCTGGCAAAAGATATTACCAAGGTAACCGCTGGGTTGATGTTGTTGAAATGCTCGCGATTGAACGGGCAAAAAAATTGTTTGGTGCAGAACATGTAAACGTCCAGTCATATTCTGGAAGCCCGGCAAATATGGCAATTTATTTTGCGCTGCTTAAGCCAGGCGAAAAAGTAATGGGTATGAGGCTTGACATGGGCGGACATCTTACGCATGGGCATGGAGTTAATTTCTCAGCAAAGTTCTACAAGTCAGTGCAATACCCCGTAGACAAGGAAACTGGTTTACTTAATATGGATGCGATACGGAAAATGGCGCATGAAGAAAAGCCAAAAATAATTGTAAGCGGCTATACTGCTTATCCAAGGATTATCCCATTCAAGGAGTTCCATGAGATTGCAGAGGAAGTTGGCGCATATTCAATGGCTGACATCAGCCACATTGCAGGACTTGTTGCGGGCGGAGCACATCCAAGTCCGTTCCCATTCACAGATGTTGTCATGACAACAACGCACAAGACGCTACGCGGTCCAAGGGGCGCAATGATAATGTGCAAGAAAGAGGACAGGCTAGCAAAAGTTGAAGGGCTTAATGAGAAAGACGCTGCAAAAGAAAAAGACATGGCTGGAAAAATTGACCGAGCTGTGTTTCCGGGACTGCAGGGTGGGCCACATGACCATACAAATGCAGGAAAAGCGGTTGCATTTGCAGAAGCATTAAAGCCAGAATTCAAGGAATATGCACACCAGATTGTGAAGAACGCAAAAGTTCTGGCTCAAACATTAATGGATAATGGCGTCAAGCTTGTTTCAAATGGAACAGATAATCATCTGATCTTAATTGACCTTTCGCCAATCGGGCTTGGATTAGGAAGACAATATGCAGTTGCGCTTGAAGAAGCAGGAATCTGCACAAACTGCAACACAATTCCCTACGATCAGAGCACACCTTTCAAACCAAGCGGAATAAGGATTGGGACTCCAATAATGACAACGCGCGGAATGAAAGAACCTGAAATGAAGCTTGTCGGCGAATGGATGGCTAAAGTGATACATAATCCAAACGACGCAAAGCTAAAAGAAAAGATACAAGCAGATGTAAAAGAACTTTGCAAACAGTTCAAGTTCTACTGATACTATGGCAGAAATAAAAGTTCTGATTCAAGGGTATGCAAGAGAAGAAAATGGTGTAGAGCATGCTTCATGTACAACAACACTAATCCAAGAAGGAAAGCTGAACATAATTGTTGACCCTGGCATGAACCGAAAACTTTTACTCAAAGCGTTAGACAAAGAAAATCTAAAACCCTCAGACATCAATTATGTTGTTCTGACACACAATCACATGGACCACATGCTGCTGACGGGTATCTTTGAAAACGCAAAAGTTCTCGATGACAATTCGATTTACTCATTTGACGGCGCAATAACGAACCATGATGGCAAAATTCCCGGAACTGACATAAAGATAATCAAAACTCCGGGACACGACCAGTTTCACTGTGCTGTAGCTGTTGATACAAAAGATGGGAAAGTTGTGATTGCTGGAGATGTACTCTGGTGGCAAGATAGCGAAAAACAGGAAACAGACAAACAGGGTCTGATGGAACACAAAGACCCGTATGAAAAGAATCATGAGCAGTTAATGAACAGCCGTAAAAAAGTTCTTGAAATTGCTGACTGGGTAATTCCAGGGCATGGAAAAATGTTCAAGGTAAAAAAATGAAAGTCTTCATCTTTCACGGAGCATATGGACATCCTGGGGAAAACTGGTTCCCATGGCTAAAGAAAGAACTGGAAAAACTCAAAGTGGATGTTATTGTTCCAACTTTTCCCACACCAGATGGGCAGAGCCTTGAAAGATGGATGGATGTTATCGGGCTTTACCAAATCGGGACAGATGACATCTTGATTGGACATAGCATCGGAGCTGCGCTTGTGATGCATCTCCTTGAAGAACATAAAGTCAAAGCTGCATTCTTGGTGGCTGGTTTTGTTGGAGAGCTGGGTTTTTCAGATATAGATGAGATAAATTATTCATTCTTTAAAAATCCAATGAGGTGGAACAAAATGCGGATGAACTGCAAGAAAATATTTGTGATTGGCTCAGACAACGACCCTTATGTCCCGCTTGCGCAAACAAATGCACTTGCAAAAAACCTGCTGGTTGAACCAATTGTTGTAACAGGCGCAGGCCACTTTAATTCAAAATCAGGCTACACAAGGTTCCCAATGATGATTAAGCTGTTAAAGGAGTTAATATGATATCAACAAATGTCTCAAAGTTGCGGAGTGCACTTGAAGGTAAGGACGTAAAGATAGTTGCTGTTTCTAAAAATGTTGATATCCCTCAAATAAAGATTGCAAAAGAAGTAGGAATAACCGCTTTTGGCGAGAACAAAGTTCATGAAGCGCTGCCAAAGATTGCTGTATTAAAAAATGCTGAATGGCATTTCATAGGGCATCTGCAGAGCAATAAGGTTAAGAAAGCAGTTGAAAATTTCCAAGTAATCCAGAGCGTTGATTCAATAGAACTTGCAAAGAGGATTGACAAGGAAGCGTCAAATCTTGGAAAGAGGATGACAATATTTCTTCAGATAAACTTTTCAAAGGATGGACGCCAGGGATTCTCAGTGCAAAAGTTTGGTTCTGCTTACAAAGAAATTCTGGGTATGAAAAACCTGGATGTCCAAGGGATAATGATGATTGCACCGCTCTGTAAAAATCCTGAAATATATTTTAAGAAAGCAAAGGAGCTCCATAATAGATATAAACTAAAACATTTAAGCATGGGTATGAGCGATGACTGGGAAAATGCAGTTGAATGCGGAAGCACAATGATAAGAATCGGGAGAGGCATATTTGGTAAAGTTTGATTACAGGTTTCTTGGACTAATACCAATTGTTACTGTACCTGCGATGATTGCAACAGACATGTTCATTTTTATTTCTCTTTTCCTTGGAACAATAGCACTAAGTTATTTTTGTTCAAGAACCGGGATAAAGATTGGGATTGAACTTGTTACGTTCACAACAGTTGTAACTGGCGTAATGTTCGGAATGGTCCCTGGAGCATTTACAGGCATGATACTTGTTTTGATACATGACATAATGATGGGGAGGATTGCACCCTATCTTTTGATTGTAATCCCAACATTTGGCGCGGTCGGTGCATTAGCAAGCACGTTTTCAAATGTAAACATTTTTATGCTCGGTATTAGCTTGACATTGTTTTCACACGTTTTGTTCATTATTTGGCAGACACTAACATCCAAATTCCCAATCAGATACCTGCCGCATTTTGTTGTAAACGTTGTAATAAACTTCTACCTGTTCAGTAATATCGCACCAAAACTTCTTGCAATTTTAAAATAAAATAAAAATGCGGTGGTATCAATAATTTTATAAAAAGCCCTAGCTTGAGAGAAATGAAGGGGTTGCTATGACTAAAAGATGGACTGCGTATAAGATGTGGATTAAGGATGTAGCTGAAGGAAACTACACAGAAGACGGTTTCATAAACTTCCACAATTTGCAGGCAAACAGGGTAAGCATTCTTGGAACTATTGTAATGAAATTTATAGGGGATGACAGGCGCTACGGCTTTTTTATTCTTGATGACGGAACTGAAACAATCAGAGTAAGAAGCTTTGAGGACACGGTCGGGTTAATAGACAAAGCGAATGTTGGAGATATTGTTGATGTTGTTGGGAGAATAAGGAAATACGACAATGAGATTTATGTTATACCTGAAATTGTAAAAAGGATAGAAGACCCGAACTTTGAATTATTGCGAAAGCTTGAACTTATGTCACAGGACAAAAGATTCGGGGCTGTTGTAAAAAAAGAGGACGTTTATCCATTACCTGAACCACAACAGGCTTCAAATTCAACTGGAGGAGAGACTGTTGAAGAAGATGTAGTTGAAAGTCCAAAACAAAAAGTAATAAAACTGATAAGAGAATTGGATAAGGGAGATGGGGCTAACTCAGAATCATTAATCAGCAAGTCAGGTCTTGACAAAAATGTTGTTGAAAACATCATAAATGATATGATGAATGACGGCGATATTTTTGAACCAAGAGCTGGAAAAATAAAATTGTTAATATGAAGGTGAGGAAAAAATGGTAGTAAAAAAACCGTTCGGTGGATATCAGATAACACCAGATGAACATTTGGCGAAGATAATCGGAAGCGGAGCAGTTTCACCATCAGAGATGACAAAGAAAATCTGGCAATACATAAAGAAACATGACTTATCGAAGAAGTAAACTTATTCTTATTTTCTTTTTATTTTTTTATATAATCCCTTTGTCAATCTTCTCTTGAAGTTTAAGTTCTGCTTTTAGTCTTCCAAGTTCTTCGTCCTTAAGATGACATGTCATATACTTTGTAACAAGAGGATATTTCTCATTAAGTATCTCGTACATCTGTCTTGAAATGTTCCTGTAAGAATAATGTCCCTGCGATGTTGTCCTTATTTTTACCACGTGGAACATATGACGCAAATTGTCGGTCATTATGTATCTTTTCCTGTAACCTAAGGGTATTATGTATTGCGCTTCAAGTGGATATCTCTCGTAAAGTTTTTTATAAAGTTCTCCTGCTTTTTTCATTGCGGCATCATATTCAGCGCGGACTCCTGCATTTATTATGTCTGGCGGTGTTTCGTATCCTTCGAATGCAGTAAGCAATTGGTTTGTCTGGGTGCAGATTCTATGACGCTGAAGATCGCGGAAAGCTCCGTAATCAATTGTAATGTCCCAGATAAAGTGGGTATGTTCAAGCTCGCGCATTGGCCAGTCAAAGTCTCCCATCTTAGAAAGATAAGTATCAAGCACCTTTTCTTTTTCCTTCATTGACATTTTCTTTGCTTTTTCCATTATTGTTTCATAAGGTGCATTTGAATATTTGTAAAGTATACTTGCAATCAGAACATTATCCAAGTCTGCTGTTGCGTGCACCAAAGTAACATGGTTTGGCTTTGAAACATAAGTTGGTTTTACAATTTCTTTTGCAACCTTGTACATCTCATTGTCTGTTTCAGAAATGTATTTACTTTCATCAGCATACTTAAGCAATGAAGGCAATAATTTCTTTCCTTCTTCACGGATTTCCTTACCTAATGTTTGCATCTCAACAATCGGGGTAGAAATCATTTTCTTTATTCCATGCGCCAGATTTCGTGCATTAAGTGTCCATCCAAGGCTTGTCTTTGTGCAAGCTGGGAGGAGATATCTTATTGAATCAAAGGTTCTGGCTCCGCATGCCCGCTCCCAAGCAGATTCTGCTTCTCCTTCTTTGCGTGGTGCAACCTTCTTTACGTATTCAAGCACCTTTGGCTGGATTTTTGTGTAAACTTCAAAAAGATTGTGTATAACATCCTCCACTTCTTTTCCGTGTTCAGAATTTTTAAGGACAGGGTCGATATAGAACGAATCCCTATCAAACATGACATAGCGGGTAGACTTTTCAATAAATGAACAAAGCCTGTTGTCTTCAATGATTTTTGTTGCAAGAATAGAAATACCTTCAAGACCAAGTCCAATTGTTGCGCCTTCTGCTATTGAAGCATGACCATAGCCAAGAACCCATTTGTCCATGAACTTAATTGCCTTATCAACTGCTTTATCCATCTTTAACTGGACGTCGCTATGCTGCAAGGCGTTAACAAGCGATTTGAAATTCTCTGGATCTTCTTTGATAAGTTTAAGGAAACTTTCGCGCATCCCTTCTGTTGCCCTTGAATATCTTGCCTGCATGAGGGCCCATACCTCTGGATGCATGTTCTTTACAAAGAAAACGGGCTTATTGAGATTTGTAAAAAAATGATTTAATACTAGTTCTTCATCTTTTGTGTAATCCAATATATACACCCCTAAAAAATGAGCAATTAAGTCTTCTTATGGTTTTCCTTGATACATTCACATTCGTCTGGTAACAGTACAGCTACTGCAATAACAGTTGTCCACAATCCGTTCTTGTCACCAACAGCGGACTGGGTCACATTTTTTGTCTTGACTATCTTACCGCTCAGCTTAAATTCTTTTTCAAGCTCGTCCCAGTTCTTATTTGAATCAAATTCCGCACCCAGCGTTGTTGCAAGCATTGTTGCTGCCAAATCTTCGGCATATTCCCCTGCTTTTTCTTCTGTTTCGCCAGTAGGATGATGCTCGCTCAGATATCCGTAATGATGATCTTCACCAGGTACAGCACAACCAATTGATGCTGCAATAAGGCGGTTTGGTTCATTTGTTGAATTCCTTGCCATTACACAGAAAGTTATTTCTCCAGCGCGTAAAAGTTTGATTCCTTCGTCTTTGCTGATGATTTTACAATTTGGCGGAAGTATACTAGAAACAGTAACAATGTTGCATTTTTCTATTCCAGCATCTCTAAGAGCAAGCTCAAAAGATTGCAGGTATTCCTTGTGTCTTCCAACGCCCTTTGTGAAAAAAATTTTGTTCGGTACCATTTCTGCTGATGTTCCTCTTGTAATAGTTTAAGATGCATAATTCGGAATTTAAAGCTTTTGCTTGGTTAGGTAAAACTTTATTAACGCTAAAGTTACGTTTAATTTTATGGATTATGATGCACTACTAAAAAGGGTAAAGGAGAACCTACCAAAGAAAGTAGATGGTAGTGAAAGGTTCAAGATGCCCACTGCTGATTCTTTTATTGAAGGAAACAGAACAATGGTTAATAATCTAAGCACAATTGCAAATTATCTAAACAGGGACATAAGCCATCTTCTTAAATTCATGTTAAAGGAACTTGCAACCTCAGGCTGTATGGAAGGTAACAGGGTAGTTTTCACAGGAAAGTTCCCAAAAAGGATTTTGGACGAGAAACTAGCTTCTTATGTAAATACTTATGTTGTATGCAAAGAATGCAGAAGCCCTGACACAAAATTTGAAACTCATGAACGGGTCCAAATAATGCGATGTATGGCATGCCAAGCCAAAAGGCCTGTGCCTAAGGTGAAATAGTGAAGTTCTGGATGAAAGCAAAACATATTAACCAGGGTGTAAGAGGTGAATATGTTGTTGCTGTCTGCGATGAGAAATTACTGGGAAAACAGCTGACAGAACATGTGAAAATCAGCGAGCATTTCTATAAAGAGAAGTTAGTGGGCAAAGAAGAAGTTCTAAACGAACTGAAAAAAGCAACACTTGCAAACATTTTTGGCAATGAAATAATAAAAATTACACTTGAAGAAGGTGTTGTTGATGAGGCAAATGTCAAAGAAATAGCCGGAATTAAGCATGCAATCATAATGTGCATCTAAAGGTTTATATAACGACTTTTTCTTGGTTAAACTATGGGTTTTCGAGAGCGCGAAGAAAATCGTGAAGGTTCTCAAGAAATAGTCAGAGTAAGATTCCCGAGGCCTGGCGAAGTATTAGGCATAATCGAACAATTACACGGCTTTGCAAAGATGAGGGTGAAATGTGCTGACGGAAAAATAAGGATCTGCCGTGTTCCTGGACGTTTAACACGCACACTTTGGGTAAGAGAACGGGATATAGTTCTAATAAAACCGTGGGAAATCTCACATGAGACAAAAGGGGATGTAATCTACAAATATCGTAGAAATCAGGTTGAGGTTCTTAGAGCAAAGGAGTTATTGAAAGACCTTGAAAGCGAACTTTAAATATTAGTTCTTGATTAATCATTCTATGGCAATCGAATTTTTTATCGGAATATTAATTGCTGTAATCATCGCACTTGTGGCAGTTGTCGTCGTTTACATAAACAGAATCGTAATTCTTGGAAACAGGATAGACAATTCCTGGTCACAAATCGATGTGCAGCTTAAGAAAAGAGCTGACCTTGTTCCAAACCTGGTCGAGACTGTAAAAGGGTACGCGAAACATGAAAAGAGCGTCTTTGAAGCAGTAACAAATGCAAGAAGCGAATGGATGAAAGCATCAACACCGCGGGAAAAAGCAAAAGCCGGCAATGTACTTGCGGGCGCATTAAAATCGGTATTTGCGGTAGCAGAAAACTATCCACAGCTTAAGGCAAGCGAAAACTTCCAGATGCTCCAGGAAGAACTTTCAGGAATTGAAGGCAAAATTGCTTATGCAAGACAGTTTTACAACGACTCAATTTTGACATACAACAACATTGTAACAACAATTCCGGGAATGTGGTTTGCGGCACTTATCGGAAGAACGCAGAAACAATCATACCTCGAAATAAAAGAGACTGAAAGACAACCTGTGGCAGTTAAGTTTTAGGTCTGGATATGGGACAAGTAAGTTTTCATGACGAGATTAGCAAGAACAATAGAAATTCTGCGCTAATGGCAGTACTAGTTTTTGTTGTGCTTGTGGTCCTTGCTTATGTAATCGGACTTGTTTACGACCCAAGCATTGCTTTCCTTTTTATTATGGCTGGCGGTGCGATTGCAATATTCCAGATATTAAATGCATACTACAACGGGGACAAAATTGTTCTTTCTACAACAGGTGCAATTCCGGCAGATGAGAAAAAATACATGCACCTGCATAATGTAGTTGACGGATTGGCAATTGCAGCAGGAATCCCAAAACCAAAGGTTTATGTCATAGATTCTACAGAAATGAACGCATTTGCGACTGGAAGAGACCCACAACATTCTTCAATTGCAGTAACAACTGGCCTGCTTAATACATTGAACAGGAGCGAACTTGAAGGTGTGATAGGGCATGAGATGTCACATATCCAAAATAATGATATCAGGTTTGCAATGTTTATTGCAGTGCTTGTAGGATTAATAGCAATAGTAAGCTACATTTTCCTGCGTTCATTCAGATTTGGAAGCGGTAATGACCGTAAAAATGGTGGCGCAATATTTATCATAATCGGGCTTGTGCTGGCAATAGTTGCGCCGATAATTGTAAGGTTAATACAGCTTGCAATTTCAAGACAGCGGGAATATCTCGCTGATGCAAGCGGTGCAGCATTGACAAGATATCCAGATGGTTTGGCAAGTGCGCTTGAAAAAATAGGAAAAACAAACAAGGGAAACATGAATGTGAGCGAGGGGGTTTCGCACATATTTTTTGTGGATCCTGTTTATACGTTCATAGACAAAATCACATCAACACACCCGCCAATACAGGACAGAGTAAAACGACTGAGGGCAATGTAAATGGAAAAATATAGGTGGTTAGAAGATCTGATAAAACTCGATTTAGTCGGGATTTTATTCATTTTTGTAATTTATGCTGCAACTGTTGACTATGGTGTTTTTGTGCTTGAGCTTTTCTATTTGCTTATGTTTTTAACAATAATCTCTGTGATTGCAATTTTGTCGCGAACAACAGCATTTGAATTCACTGTAGGAAATAAAGAAAGTCTGTTAAGCAAATTCCAGTTCAGGGTTGAGTACTCAGTTAAAAACAGGATATATCTGGCAGTATTTACTGGCCTGGTTTTAGGTTTCTTGACTGTGATTGTACACCAGTCTTCACTCCAAACTCCAGATATGAAACTTATGCAGACAAGCGTCATAATCATATTACTAACAATGATTGTCGGATTTGCACGATTAAGAAAAATTATGGAAAAAATAGAATAATTATTATCTTTTTCTTTCTATGCTGTCGCAGAAAAGCGATATAAAGGGGACATGAATTATTGATTTCGTGAAACAAAAAGAAAAATGGAAGATTTACAAGGATGTTTTTGATGAATCTACTATGAAAGTAATCTCAAAACTGGCCAGCGACGGCTATATTGAACTTGTTCAGGGAGTTATTGCAACAGGAAAAGAGGCAAATGTTTATCTAGGGAAGGCTCCAGATGGCAAGGAAATTGCGCTAAAGATATACAGGTATGAAACCAGCTCATTTAACACAATGTCAAAGTACATCAAAGGAGATAATAGGTTTACGAACATCAAAATGAAAAAGAGAGATATAGTCAAAATCTGGGCTAAAAAAGAGTTTAAAAACCTAGAACTCGCACATAACGCTGGTGTTAGGGTTCCAAAACCCATAATTGTAAGGGATAACGTACTAATAATGGAATTTATAGGCAAAAATGGAAATTCGGCTCCAATTGCTAAATATTTACCTCCAAAAGAGCCAAAAATATGGCTACAGAAAGTTTTAAATAGTATAAGAGCTTTATACATAAAAGAAAGGTTAATTCATGGAGATTTAAGTGAGTACAATATACTTAACTTTGATGAAGAACCTGTAATAATTGACATGGGGCAAGGAGTATTATCAGACCATCCTGCAGCTGAAGAACTTTTGAAAAAGGACATTATAAATATACTGAAATGGTTCAAAAAATTGGGTGCTGAAGTCCCAGATGCAGAAAAAGTATATTATGATATAATGGGGGAAGCAAAACAAAATGGAAGAAGACTATGAACAACACCTGAAAATACCAAAAGAGCGGGTTGCGGTATTAATTGGTAGCAAAGGAAAAAGCAAAAAAGAAATTGAAACTGCAACAAAAACAAAAGTTCAGGTAGGTTCCGAGGGTGATGTAACAATAAAGGGCGAATCCTTTAACACTTGGATGGCCAGTCATCTAGTTAAAGCAATAGGCAGAGGATTTTCGCCAAAAAACAGCATGCTTTTGACAGATGAGGATTACGGTTTTGAGATAGTTGAACTAAGTGATTGGGCAAACAATGACAAGCAGATGACGCGCATGAAAGGAAGGGTAATTGGTGCAGCAGGAAAATCAAAAGACACAATCAGCGAACTAATGGACTGCCATATCTCAGTTTATGGTAAAACAATTGGTATAATAGGGCCGATTAACAGGATACAAATTGCACGAAAAGCAGTTGAGATGCTGCTTGGCGGTGCAATGCATTCAACTGTTTACAGGATGCTTGAAGGAGAACGAAAGAAATTACGACGAAGGGAAATACTTGGTGGTGAGGTTTAGATGGCAGTAAGGGAAATGGAAATTGCTGAAGAACTTGGCGCACAGATGAAGGCAGTTTCAGTAGCAGAATTTTTCAAGAAAAACAAACACTTGCTTGGTTTTGACAGTCCAGTAAAATCAATGTTAATGGTCGTTAAAGAAGCAGTTGATAATTCACTAGATGCAACAGAAGAATACGGGCACCGGGCTCTAAAGAAAACGAATGAATTGGTTTTGCCAGAAATAATGATACAGGTACAAAAGGCAGAACACGGACTTTCTATTTTTCCTGAAGGGGAATCACAAGCAATTGCTGACTTAATAAAAACAGGAAAAACCTGGGATGTTATGGGTTATGGCGTCAAGTTAAGGGCATCGCGGGTAGAAGGAGATACAAAATTCTACAATGTTGAAGGACATGAAGTAAAGATTACTGATGTCGGCCTGCAAAAGCCAAAAGTCTGGGTAGATGGAAAAGTTGCCCTGGTTGAAGAGCGCACCAAAAAATTTATCGTGACTATAACAGACAATGGACCTGGTATAATTGAACAAAACATTCCAAATGCATTTGGAAAATTACTTTATGGTTCTAAGTTCCACCGTTTAAAACAATCTAGGGGCCAACAGGGAATCGGAATTTCTTCAGCTGTTCTATATGGACAGCAAACAACAGGGATTCCTGCAAAAATTACCTCAAAGATTGCAAAAGACAGGCCAGCTGTTTACATGGAACTCTCAATTGCAGATAATAATGAACCTATAATACACGAGAAAAAGAAAGTAAATGATTTCCTGCTTGAACACGGAACACGTGTAGAAATAACAATCGATGCAGAATATCAGGCAGTAGGAGACAAATCAATTTATGAGTTCCTAAGAAGAACTTCAATTGTAAACCCGCACGCTGAAATAACATTCATTGATCCTTTCAAGAAAAAACACAGGTTCGCACGAACCTCAAACAAATTACCAGACGAACCAAAGGAAATAAAACCTCATCCGCATGGAATCGAATTTGGGGTGCTGGACAGCATGCTTAAGCGGACTAAATCACATAATCTGAAAGGATTTTTGGTAAATGAATTTTGCAGGGTCAGCGGAGCTGTTGCAGAAAGTATCCTTAAGCGCCTTGAGCTGACAAAGATAAAACCAGCTGACATGGGAAGACTGGAAATAGAAAAATTGTTAAATGCACTACATAAAACTTCATTGAAAAGACCACCCACTGACTGCTTAAGCCCAATTGGAGAAGAAAACCTTAAGAAAAGCATACTTCGCGACACAAAAGCAGAATTTGTAACAACAATAACGCGAAAGCCGTATGTTTATCATGGAATCCCGTTCCTTATTGAAGCTGCAATCGCATATGGCGGCGATCTAAAACCAGAAGGAATGGCTGAAAAATTAAGGTATGCTAACAAAATTCCGCTGCTTTATGATGCAGCTGGCTGTGCAATGACAACCGCAATACAGGACATAAGCTGGAAACAGTATGGCATAACAAATGTTGCACAAAACGGAACGCCAGTTGGCCCTTTCGTAATCTTGGTTCATTTAGCAAGTGTCTGGGTGCCATATACCTCAGAAGGAAAATCGGCAATTGCCAGTTATGATGAGATCATAAAAGAAATGAAACTTGCTGTGCAGGAATGCGCAAGAAGATTAAAGATTTATCTTGGTGCACAAAACCGCGAAAGACGACAAGCAGAAAGAAGGAGCTTGTTTGAAATATATGTTCCAGAGCTCGCATTTGCACTTCAGAAACTCACAGATGAGAAAAAAGAGATAATTGAAAAAGAACTTAAGAAAATCCTTGGCAAGGGAAAGATAGCAGTAGAGGACGTTGAAGAAGAACAAAAAGCTGAAACGCCTGCCAATGACGCAGAAGAGGGTGAGTGACTATGGCAGAAAAAGAAAAAACAAAAAAGAGACTTGAAGAACTTGGAAAAATGATCCTTAACGAAATAAAAGCCGGAAACAACCCGCTGCTTGATATCCCAATACGGGCACTTTCAAATGTTATATTTAATCCGAAAACGCGCTTAATCGAGATGGGTGGTGCAGAATCAAAGAGATATTTCTTCAATGTCGCACACATCAGAAAATTTGTGCAGACAATTGAAGCAGCTGCGATAGCTAGGGAACTCATGACAGTTGACAAACATCTCAGCTTGCGTCAGGTTTTCTATGCAATGAGGCGGACAATTCCAGGCACAAAAATTGACATCGTTGATGAACAAACAGAAAGCAACCAGGCAATTGAAGACATGGAACTGCTTTCAAAGAGTTCACGCGAGCAACTTCATATAAACGCAAACAGGAACGGAGCAGCTGCTGGAAAAATCGTGATTAAAGACAAGGGGGACATAATTGACTGGTCAAAACTAGGAAGCGGCGGCTGGGCAATCCCTTCTAACACAGAAGAAATTGAATTCAAGAAAGCAGATGCAAAGTTTATAATCTACATGGAAAAAGCAGCAATGTGGGAAAGACTTCATGAAGACCGCGTCTGGGACAAGCTTGACTGCGTAATAATTGCTTCACAAGGACAAGCTACGCGCGGAATTCGAAGATTGCTACAAAGGATGAATACGGAACTAAAGCTGCCGGTTTACATACTTACAGATTTTGACCCATGGGGATGGTACATTTATTCTGTCCTTAAGTTTGGTTCAATTGCACTTGCATATGAATCAGAAAGACTTGCTATCCCAAACGCAAAATTCCTTGGTTTGACGGCAGATGACGTAAAGAAATACGGCTTAGAGCGCCAGAAAATCAGGTTCACCGAAAAAGATGTCAGCAGATTAAAACAGATGGCAGAGTATGACTGGTTCAAGGAAAACAAGGACTGGCAGAAACAATTCAAGATGATGCAGGAGTATGGCGGCAAGGTAGAACTAGATGCACTTGTAACAAAAGGAATCAGCTTTGTCTCTGAAAAATATCTGCCAGAGAAGATAAAGAACAAGGATTGGATAGACTAAGCCTTTCTTTTTCCGAAAAGAAACGTTTGCGAAAGAAAAGATTCATATGAAAATTACATTTAATGGCGCAGCAAGGATTGTTACGGGCTCTTGTTATTTGATCGAGACTAACAAAACAAAGATACTCGTAGACTGCGGGCTTTTCCAGGGTCAGGAAGAGATGATAAAACTTAATTTTCGAAAATTCCCATTTAATCCAAAAGAGATTTCGCACATTCTTCTTACTCACTCGCACATGGACCATTGCGGCTTAATTCCAAAACTTGTAAAGGAAGGATTTAACGGAAAGATATGGTGCACAAAGGCAACAAAAGACCTTTGCAACATAATGCTGCTTGATGGTGCAAATGTCCAGGAAGAGACAGCTGTATCAAAGGAAGCGGCTCTTTACAACGAATCTGACGCAAAAAAATCCATGAAACGGTTTTTGCCAATAGATTATGGACAAGTTTATGAGATAACATCAGGAATTAAGGCAAGGTTCAGGGATGCCGGTCACATCCTGGGAGCAGCTATAATCGAGATTTTTATTAGTGAAGCTGGAAAAACAAAGAAACTTGTGTTTTCTGGGGATATAGGACAAAGAGACATGCCACTGATAAGGACCACTGAAGCCATTGATGAGGCAGATTACCTTTTCATAGAATCTACTTATGGCGACAGGCTTCATCCAAATAAGGACCAGCGAAGCAAACAACTTGCAGAAGCAGTACTAAGTGCATACAAAAAGAAAGGAAAATTGTTCATTCCGTGCTTTGCTGTGCAGAGAACACAGGAATTAATTTATAGATTACGCGAGCTTTTGGCAAAGGGAATAATACCTGAACAGGATGTGTTCCTTGACAGTCCGCTTGCAATCAAATCAACTGAAATTTTTAAAAAATATATAGATTATTTTAATGAAGAAACAAAACATGTTAAAAACCCGTTTTATTTCAAGGGTTTGAAGTTTATTGGCGGCGTTGCAGAGTCAAAAAAACTGAATCCAATGCCAGGTCCGATGATAATCATCGCAGGGAGCGGGATGTGTACTGCAGGAAGAATTATACATCATCTAAGAAATGGGATATACAACCCAAAAAATACAGTGCTATTTGTAGGGTACCAGGCAGACGGTACGCTGGGGAAAAAAATAAAGGAGGGCGCAAAGAATATCGAGCTTTTCGGAGAGACAATATCTGTAAAGTCTGAAATATTATCAATTGAAAGCTTTTCGGGCCATGCAGATTACAAGGAGCTTCTTTTTTGGGTAAGCTTGTTCAAAAAAATGCCAAAGAAAATCTTTGTTGTCCATGGAGAAGAGCAGTCATCCTTGGCATTAAAGGAAAAGCTGGATGGGCTTGGGCTTAATGCCGAAGTGCCAAAAATGGGGGATACTATCATCATTTGATAGGACATAACCGAAAATTAAGCAAGCAAAAACTATCGGGACAAATTTTAAAAGCAAGTTCCACCATACTAAAAAGTTACCATAAGGGAGATTATATGGCTATAAATTGGTCTCAGGAGGACCTACATAAGAAATGGTGGAAAGTTATTATGACACTGAATGGCTCTCGATGATAGTACATAGGAGTGTATGGTTAATTGCAATAATCCTTGTTCTGACAGGTGCAATACACCTAAAGCTAGCAATAACTGGCTGGGGTGCTGCATTGTTTTTGCTTGGAACTTACATTGGCAATTTTGGAGTCCCAAGTCCTGAAAAAAGTATACACATGTGCCAGAAAAGAAAAATCCTAAGAATTTTGTCGTTTGGACTTTCCCCAGATATTGAACATAACTTGATGCTTGGAAGGGTTTTCATGCACTCAGCCATAATACTGCTTGGTTTCCTTGCATTAGGCGCAATAAGCAACCTGTTTTTTGTGGGATTTGCCTTTGGATGGATCTTGCATGTCTGTGTAGACCTTCTCTCGTCTGAACATTGGATGTTTGACCCAGCTTCGCGGGCAATCTCGCTGATAACAATAATCATTTTCATTTTTGCTTCAGGATTATTTTTCTAGAAAGATTTTTAAGCAAAAAAAATCACTTTTGCTGTATGGTTAAAGTAAAAGAAGCAGCTGCCATGGTTTTTGTGATGATAGCAGCATTAGCAATCCTTGCTTATTTTGTTTTAGCGCCAACAAATGTTACAAATGCAACAAATGTAACAAAACCAGCTAAAACATATAATCTTACAAATGATTTAACAGATGACGCCACAAATTTGGATTCTATTTTAGGACAATCAATACATAAAAATGACCCAAGGCTAGCAGATGGCACATTAATCTTTGCGCTTGACTCAACAGGCAAATCAAATGCAACGATAAGCATGTCTGTTGTTGCATTACATAACATCGGGCCTTTTACTGAATGGACTGTAATAAACTCAAATAAAAAACAATTCAATTTAAGTGGCAGTTTTTATTTTATACATACAGTGCTTGTGGATGTACTAAAATTCAATAGGATGTATCTGGTGTTTGATGACGTCGAGATAACAGTCAATGGAACAACACACAAAGCAATTATGCCGACAAACAACGTAACGATTGATGGTGAATTCATTACAATGAGTCCAGATGAAGTTGATGGGGTTGTTCTTAATGTTCTAGATGAAAAATCATTTTTTGTTGATACAGCAGGAAATTACATATTTGCACCACAAATAAACATAAAAGTTTACAGGAACGTTTCAAACTCAGATAAATTCGGGCTTGGATATCTTGGTAACAAACTCAATGACCAACTTTGGACAGACGTAACTGTTGTAATGAACGAGGCTGGAGATGTACAAATAGGTTACAAAATAACAAACTCAAGCTGGAAGTCCCTGTTCTAAAGCAAAGGTTTTTTAAAGTATTTTATGTTTGTTCTATCTGTGCCCGGATAGCTCAGCGGTAGAGCGCTTGCCTGTTAAAGCCCTTTTCTTGCAAGAAAAGCGCTTGCGGGAAAGAAAAGCAGAGAGCAAGTGGTCGCAGGTTCAAATCCTGCTTCGGGCGTTTCGCTTCTAAATCTTTATTAAGCTATTTTGTCTTGGATAGTCTAGGTGATGGCATGGACAGAAAAGGAGTTAGTACTGGCGGTTTTGTTGTCGGGACTATAATAATCATCATGGGTATCTGGACAATCTTTACTTTCACAAACCCAACATATCTCTATTCTCTGGGATTTAACATTGCGACAGTTAATGCAATACAGCAGCAATGGGGTGTTTGGGGACCAATAGCAGGTTTAGGCGTAATAGCAGCTGGGATTGGAGTAATGTACAAGTTCGGGCAGTAGGTGAAAAAATGAGTATGGTTAAAATCGTGCTTGGAGTTTTAATTTTGGTCATAGGCATCGCAATTTGGTTCATGATTTCAACGCCAGATGCGCCAATAACAAAAATGTTTATTTCAACACCCAGTGAAAGGTTTGCTTTTACTGAAAATCTTGCAGCGTTCCAGCCATTATATTTCCTGATTACCGTTGCTTTGGGTATATTGCTGATAATCTGGGGCGCACAGAGCTAATAAAAAGGTTTAAAAGAATTCTATTTTTTCTTATTGCTATGGCCCGGTAGCTTAGCCTGGTGGAGCGCTGAAGCCCTTTTCGCGGAAAAGCGTTTGCGGAAAAGGCTGCGCAAGTCTTATACGACGCGCATGGAAAATCCTTGCGTGCTCCAAGTAAACCAGAGGTCCTGAGTCCGAATCTCAGCCGGGCCACATCTTTTGTTAGGTGAGGAAATGCTTCAAGAAATCGGATTGCTGATTGTAAAATCGTTCTGGTTCATGTTACCTGCATATATTGCAAACATGTCGCCTTATGCTGTAAGAAACATAAAATGTCTTTCAAGTCCAATCTCAGAAAAGTATCTTGGTAAAAACAAGACATGGAGAGGTTTTCTTTTTGCAATTCTTGTTGCAATCGCAATTGTTTATGTCCAATCGTTTTTTACCTCACAGCCAGAATATTTGATTTATGATTATAGCAATCCGCTTTTGCTAGGATTGTTGCTTGGAGCTGGAGCAATGATTGGAGATTTAATCAAAAGCTTCTTCAAAAGACGCATTGGGATTGCGCCAGGAAAAAGCTGGATGCCTTTTGACCAAATCGATTTCATAATTGGGGCATACCTGTTTTCGCTTCTGATAATACCTCTCCAAATAGAAGTCCTGATTGCGCTACTGGCAATAACTATACCTGCGCATTTAATCACAAATTATGTAGGATACAAACTAAAGATAAAGAAAAGCAAGTTCTAAATGTATTTTCTCAAAAGTCGCTTTTCAAAGAATGTTAATTCATGGTCTTTTAATTTTTGTGCTGTTTCAGGCGAATAAATCTCTCCAATTGCATTGTAGGCAAATTCCTGGCCTTTTTTGGAGCGGTGTCCAATGCTATATGTGAATATAAGCAAATCCTTGAAAACATCATTTTCACTGTTTATCTTACCACCAAACTGCACATCTATAATTTTATCATCAATTATGTTACTGGTCCTGGTATCTCCGTGATAATAGCCAGCATCGTGGATTTTCTTAAGAGAAGCAACAACTTTGTATATACGTTCTTCGTTTTCAATGTCCTGTTTTAAAGGCGTTCCTTCAATGTATTCCATCATAAAACTGTGGTCGTTAAATGCCTTGATTAACTTGGGTACAGAACCTGTATTTTCAAGGGCTTTTAGCAGTTCTGACTCTGAGTCTGGCTGAGTCAAACGCCTGTGATGTAAGTTAGAATTCAGCTTGTGGAAGGGCAATGAAATCCTGTCTTCTTTAAGGACATACGCCTTACCGTCGTATTCTCCTTTGGATACATCAGATTTAGTCCCATCTTTAAGCGGTTCTTTAGCATTTTTACGGGCTTCCTCCAAAGTTATATCTTCAAGATCACTCATAACACCACACCTGTGTTACTACTTAGAAGTGGTATATTTATAAAGCTTTTGATAGGAATCTGGCGAAATTTTCCAAAAATATAGATTTGATGGCAAAAATGGTCATTAAGGTTTCCAAACGCCAAGCTTCCAAAGAAACCTAAGCAAATATGTTTTTGCGATGTTTTGTACGGGCGTAGAATATCGGTAAACTGGCTTGGCTTTCTTGAAGTTCTTTTCAGGATCGCCTGGAAACTCAGTAAAGGCGCCTCCAATTTCCCATAATGCATGCGAATCGCTTCCTGCAATCATTGGCAAGCCTCTCTTTTCAGCAGCATTTTTATTTAAGATATCAAGAATATGAAGCGAACGGGAATTAAAAACCTCTATTGCATCGACATCAATTGAAAATGCCTTTTTTCCAAGTGCAAGCCAAAACCCAGGATGGTATGGATGGGCTGCTGCAATTTTTGCACCCTGCTTCCGTAGTTCGTCAATTGTTTCTTCAACAGGCATGCCTTGTTTTGGGACCTTGTTTAACCAGTACGCAAGAAGGTGTCCATCTCTCGTGGATATTTCACAACCTGGAACAAGTGTCATACTAAGTTTTTTTGCAGCCTTTTTTGCTTCGTTTATCCCTGCTATTGTATCGTGGTCTGTCAGGGCGATACCATCCAGCCCTTTTTCCTTTGCTGATTTAAGCATCTGTTCTGGCGAGTGCAATGCTTCCAGCGAAAGGAAACGCTTACGGGAAACTGGTGAATAGACCGAATGAACATGCATGTCTATCTTCATGTTTTACCCCTGAGATAAAACCTGGATATGTAATAAAATGCCCTTAAGCTGCCAAGAATTGCTGTTACCAGGACAATGATTAGTATTTGCGGAATCAGACTAAAAATTGGCGCAATCAGAATAATGTTCGTGAACCTGAACGGCACTTTTGGATAGTCCAGTTCTTTCAAAACAAAATATAATATCTCGTGGTAAAGGAAAAACCCTATTGTAAGGCCAATAAGCACTGGGTGCGCAAGTTCCTGGTAAAGGAATATGAACAATACAAAAAGGAAGTATGTGTAATCAGAAAAGAAATCAAACATTGTGCCAGCTTTTGTTTCGTGTTTTATAAATCGTGCATAAGTCCCGTCAATTGAATCAATAAAAAAATTCAATGCCACAAAAATCGTGAAAGTCAAATAGTCTTTTGTATAAAGAAAATAAAGACTTGTCATTGCGAGAAGAAATGCGAACCCTGTTAGTTGGTTTGGAGTAACATTCAAACTTTTTAAAAATTTGAACAACGGGGTAAGAAACGCATATTTGAATTTGTCTGTAGAACTTGTAAATTTCTGCGCTAGCCTATTCGAGGATTCGTTCTTGTCGTGACCCATGAACAATTTTTTTATTTCTTTTGCGATGCTAAAACACCCCAGTAAACTTTTTCAAGCTCATTAACAACTTTTTCCCATGTACAGTTATTTTTAACAAATTCGTACCCGCTTTCAGACATTTTGTTGCGCAGTTTCTTATTTTTATACAGCAAAACCATGTTTTTCTCCAGGTCTTCTATTGAACGTTTTTTAACCAGAAGTCCTGCTTTTGACTGCTTCACAAGTTCAGAAATCCCGCCAACATTTGAAGCAATAACCGGTATTTTTGCGGACATTGCATCAAGCAGCACAATTCCCTGCGGTTCTTCCCAAACAGAAGGCAAAACAAAAATGTCAGCTGCCCTGTAATAATATGGCAAAAGCTTGTTTGAAACATAACCTGTAAATATTATATTACTCATTCCAGAAGCAAATTGTTTGTATAATGGAGAGAAAAGCCCATCTCCAAGTATGTAGAGCTTTGCATTTGGCATTTTTTCGAGTAGTTTTTTGAAAGCAAAAATAAGAACGTCTATACCTTTTTCAGGCGAATGTCTTGCCGCAAAAAGGAAAACCGGTGTGCTCTTGTTGATTCCCAGCCTTTTCCTTGCCTGCGTACGACTGATTCCCGTAAATCGTTCGGTGTGAGTCCCATTACTTATCGTCGTGATAATATCTTTTGGACATCCGCGCTCAATCAACTTATTTTTGTTGAAATCACTTACAGCTATTACCCTGTCTGCACCCTTTAGTTCATTGCTAAGGAAAGCATAATGGACAAGATGGTATATCTCATAAAAATCCACCAGCGACAACGAACCTGCTGAGAAATGAACTGTGCTAACCATCGGTTTTTGAAGGGCTTTTCTGAGATCCTGCATTGAAAATTCTATTGTGGAAGTTTTGTGATGAAGATGGATTAAGTCTGGATTAATTTTCTTCAGGAGTTTTTTTGTCTGGTCAAGCTGCATGTGTGTGCCAACAGAATAAAGTCCGCCAAGATCCAGTGAACTAGGCAAACCATGGACATTAATGCCATCCAAAACATAGTCTCCCTTATTTTTACTGTTAAAGCTGATAACATGAATTTCATGGCCACGCCTAATCAATTCTTTGCAAATCTCATAAGTATGCGTTGCAACTCCCCCCAGTATTGGCGGAAGATATGAAAACATCGCTATTTTAATGGGCATCACCTAAAAAGTTATATAAACTTACTTTATTATTGTTTAAAAAGGTTGAGTTCAAAATGAAGGTTGCAATATTCACTGATACATTCGTTCCGCAGACAAACGGAGTTGTCTCGTCTATACGAAACCTGGCAAAAGGGCTCGTAAACAAAAATATTGACGTCGTGATTTTTGCACCCGGCAAAACAACCCATATGGAATATATAGATGGTGCAAAAGTCTATTTCTTTAAAGCACGACCATTACGATTCCTGCCTGATTATATGGTCGTATGGCCTGAACAGATATCATTCAGGTTTAGTGTATTGTTAGAAATGGAAAAACCTGATATTTTCCATGTTCAAACCCCGTTCACTGTTAGTTTCGCAGGCAGCTATTATTCCTGGAGATTTAAAAAACCATTAGTTGGAACTTTCCATACGCTGCTTGAGGATTATGCTGCATATTTCACAAAAGGAAATTTCCAATCGCTCATGAAAAAAACAATCGGAAAATCAGGATGGCCTTATTTCCGGACTTTCTTTAACAGATGCAGCGCAACAATTGCGCCCTTGCATGAAATGGCAAAATTGCTCAAAGAAAAAAGATTCAGGAACATAGTAGTAATACCAAATGGTATCGATTTCAGTAGGGTAAACAATAAAAAAAGGTTCGATATAAGGAGACTGAACCATATCCCAAAAAATGCAAAAATAATCTTGCATTTAGGAAGGATAAGTTTTGAGAAAAAAATTGACATTCTACTAAAATCGTTTAAGGAAATGGATAGAAAAGATGTTTACCTGCTTGTTGTTGGTTCAGGTCCAAGCTTAAAAAACTATGAAAAACTCGCGAAGAAACTCAAATTAAAAAACATAAGGTTCACGGGATATGTGGATGATAAGTATATCGCGTCTTACTATAACTCTGCTGATGTTTTTGCAACTCCTTCAGACACTGAAATATGTCCAATGGTTGTTTTGGAAGCATTTGCTGCTGGAAAACCTGTGGTAGGACCAGATCACATGGGAACAAAGGACCTGATTATCGACAATTATAATGGTTTTAAGTTCAAACGTGGCGACCAAAATGACTTGACAGGAAAGTTATTGCTGTTATTAAATAACAAAAGGCTTGCTAAACAGCTTGGAAAACATGCAAAAAAATATTCAGAAAAGTACTCTATCGAAAAAACGACAGCAAGGGTTATTGAGCTTTACAAGAAGGTAAAATACAGACCATACAGGTTAAAGGACCTGCTCGCATTTTGGCCGTCCATCAAGTTTCCGCCATCACATGAGTTCAAAAATGGTGGTTTAATAAGTTATTTAAGGAGTATAAAATTTCAATTCTAGAGAGCTCCGATAGTCTAGTCCGGTCAAGGATCTCGGCCTTTCGAGCCGATGACCCGGGTTCAAATCCCGGTCGGAGCATCTGCTTAACAAAGAAAAAGCAACGAATAAGTGAAAATTGTATTCAAAAGGTTTAAAAAAAGAAAAATGTGTGTTTGATAGTATGAAGAGAAGCTCAAGGCACTGGAAAAAGAAAGGACAGTGCAGATGGCGCACAAGGAAAAAGATAATGCGCGAAAGAAAGCGAAAACGAAAGCAAGAACGACTTAGGGCTGCATAAAGGTATTTCTAGATAGTTTTAAAAGTATTTTAGATTTAGTTATTAGTAAGCGGAGGTACCCAAGCCAGGTCCAAGGGGCAGGACTTAAGATCCTGTGGCTTAGTGCCCTCGAGGGTTCAAATCCCTTCCTCCGCATCTTATGGTATTTGTAAAAATCTGCGGACTAACCAACATTGATGATGCAAAAGCAGCGGTTGAAGCTGGAGCAGATGGAGTAGGGTTCTTGGTTGATATACCACAGGCAAAAATCAGCAAGCAAATTACAGTTGAAGCTCTTGCAGAAATCGTAAAAACAATTCCAAACAAGGTAATGACATTTGCGCTCACAACTTCAACTGATATAAAACACATCGCAGAAATCTGCAAAAAAACAAATGTTTCTGCTGTCCAGCTTTATCATGAGTTTGAACCAAAACAGCTACTTGAATTAAGGAAAGCTTTGCCTAAAATAAAAATTGTGATACCATTTGGGGTGACAGACCTTAGCATGGTTGCAAAAGTCCAAAGTTATGAGCCTTTTATTGATTACATCCTGCTTGACAGCATGACAAAAACCCAGGTTGGCAGCACAGGAAAAACCCATGACTGGAAAATATCTGCCCAAGTTGTATCCAGTTGTAAAAAACAAGTGATGCTCGCAGGAGGATTGGATGCGTCAAATGTGGCAGCGGCAATAAAAGAAGTAAAGCCATGGGGAGTTGATGCTGACACGCGGCTTGAAAGCGAACCTGGCAAAAAAGATATTAACAAAGTCAGGGCATTCATAATAGAGGCAAAACGTGGTTAAAATATCAGTTATAATCCCAACATTAAATGAAGAAAAGTATCTACCTAGATTACTTGAATCGCTGAAAAAGCAAATCTTCAGGGATTTTGAGGTAATTGTTTCGGATTCATACAGCAAAGATAATACTGCAAAAATTGCAAAAAAATACGGAGCAAAAGTTGTGCTGGGCCCAAAGCTTGGACCTGGTTATGGAAGAAATTTGGGAGCAAAAAAAGCAAAGGGTGAAATACTTCTTTTTATGGATTCAGACGGGGTTTTGGATAACAAAGATTCTCTTAAAGTCCTGGCAGAAAAGATGACTGATAAAAATTTTATTGCCGGCAGCTTCAGATACATGCCGCTCGAAAAAGCAACCGTTTCCCAGAGGATAGTATATTATGTAACAAACCTGATAACCCGAGTCAGCATTTTAACAGGAAAACCATTCATCCCTGGGTTCTGTTTTTTCTTCAGGAAAGATGTTTTTGAAAAAGTTGGCGGCTTTGATGAAGAACTCGTCTTTTGCGAGGACCATGATTTGGCACAAAGAGTCAGCAAGGCATCAAAGGGCAAATTTATTTACATAAATATTCCAATGAAAACTTCTATGAGGCGATTAAAGGGACTTGGACTTTGGCAAACAATCAAAGATTATCTTGTTCCTACAATTTATTACTTTATTTACAAGAAAACTCCGCGCTCAAGGTTCGAATTAAAAACAATAAGATAATAGTTAAATTTATAAGCAAGAACTTTTCCTTTTAGTTCTGTGACGACGGAGGTAAGGTACCAACAGCGATGTTGGGATAAACAATTTCTCCGTAATTTAAAAAGGTCAATTCAAAGCTGAAACGTCAGACTCTGAATTGCACGAAAATGTGTAGTTAGGAAGAGTGCTTTCCAATTCAGCTTACAAAGTCACAACGCTCCAACCGGTGCATTGCGTGCTGGTATGACCGGGAGTGATGAGTAAATGGGTAATGCTCATTTATGATGAAGGAAGATGCTCCAAGTGATATAGTAGTTAATTAGCTATTGCGACATAACTCCAGTTGATCCTACTGGAGATCACTGCTATTGGAGTTCGACTTAAACATGCAAGTCTTGCTGACCGGGTGCGGTCAGCGGCGTACGGCTTAGTAACACGTAGACAACTTGCCCTATAGTTCGGAATAACGGCGGGAAACTGCCGCTAATACTGGATAGACATTGGAAACTGGAATGTTCCAATATCCAAAGGGCTTAACCTTTCTGTTAAGTACCGCTATAGGATAGGTCTGCGGCTGATCAGGCTGTTGGTGAGGCAACGGCTCACCAAACCAGAGACCAGTAGGGGTCTTGAGAGAGAGGGCCCCAAGAAGGACACTGAGACAAGGGTCCTAGCCCTACGGGGTGCAGCAGTTACGAATTCTCTGCAATGCGCGAAAGCGTGACAGGGGGACTCCAAGTGCTAATGTTTTACATTGGCTTTTGTCAAGTGTAAAAAGCTTGGCGAATAAGGGGTGGGCAAGACCGGTGGCAGCAGCCGCGGTAATACCGGCGCCCCAAGTGGTGATCACTTTTATTGGGCCTAAAGCGTCCGTAGCTGGTCTGAAAAGCTTTTGGTGAAATCCTTGCGCTTAACGTAAGGGCGTGCCAGAAGAACTATCAGGCTAGGGACCAGGAGAGGTAAGGAGTATTTCTGGGGTAAGGGTAAAATCTTATAATCCCAGAAAGACTACCAGTGGCGAAGGCGCCTTACCAGAATGGGTCCGACGGTGAGGGACGAAAGCTGAGGGAGCAAACGGGATTAGATACCCCGGTAGTCTCAGCTGTAAACGCTGCCTGTTAGGTGTTGCACATTGTTCGACAGTGTGCAGTGCCGAAGCGAAGGCATTAAACAGGCCGCCTGGGGAGTACGGTCGCAAGGCTGGAACTTAAAGGAATAGGCGGGGGAGCACAACAAGGGGTGAAGCTTGCGGTTTAATTGGATTCGACGCCGGGAATCTCACCAGGGTCGACAGCATGATGAAGGTCAGTCTGAAGGGCTTACCTGAAGCGCTGAGAGGTGGTGCATGGCCGTCGTCAGCTCGTGTCGTGAAACCTTTCTTAGAAAGAAAACTTTACTAAAGAAGGTTCGATAAAGATGTCCTGTTAAGTCAGGCAACGAGCGAGACCCTTACTGTTATTTGCAATTTCCCATCCTCGGATAGGAAAGCACAATAGCGGGACCGCTCCCGTAAGGGAGAGGAAGGTTAGGACGACGTCAGGTCAGTATGCCCCGAATGCCCTGGGCTACACGCGAGCTGCAATGGTTAGAGCAATGAGATGCAACATCGAAAGGTGAAGCCAATCTCTTAAATCTAATCTCAGTTCGGATTGAGGGTTGTAACTCACCCTCATGAAGCCGGAATCCCTAGTAACCGTGGCTTATCAGACCACGGTGAATACGTCCCTGCTCCTTGCACTCACCGCCCGTCATACCATTCGAGTTGAGTGGAAGTGAAACTCTATCTGATTGGTAGACTTGAACTTTCATCCAGCGAGAGGGGTAAAGTCGTCACAAGGTAGCCGTAAGACTATAAGCGAGAAAATTTTGCTTTTAGTTCGGTATGGGGAACCTGCGGCTGGATCACCTCCTTTTAT
>Ga0315297_10000046_pt1 | contig 58317 bp, 74 predicted proteins | sample YL17G15_0_MG_FD_203628 | JGI IMG/M metagenome (GOLD analysis project Ga0315297, IMG submission 203628) | Sediment microbial communities from Yellowstone Lake, YNP, Wyoming, USA - YL17G15_0 | ecosystem: Environmental > Aquatic > Freshwater > Lake > Sediment | place: USA: Wyoming | collected...
TATATACCATCACCCCCTCTCAAAAAGTTAGCCGGTTTACGCGTTTTCGCAGTTGAAAAAGAAAAGCGTTTTTTGTATTTCAAAGAGTAAAAAACGCCAATGCATGCCTCACATTTTTCATAAGCCACGCACGAAAAAACCTCTCATGATTTCAGCATGAAACAGCTGAAACTTCTTGGAGTTAAGAAGTGAAAGAAGCGTTCCAATTAAGAAAACGCTTTGAGCCGCTAAAGGGTTCATTCAGCAGCTGAACTACTGAAGGGTTCATTCAGCAGTTTTATGTCAGAAACACGAAATCAAACAGTCATGAAAAAACCACCACCTCCTCTCTGGAAGATTATTTTACAGAAACGGTAGTAAGAAGAGGCGTTTTTTCAAAACACTCTGGAACAATCACGATGAGGAAACGCCTCAAGGCAAAACCGGGTTTCACTGCGTGCCAAAAAACCTCACCGAAGAAACCTATGCTGCTACTAAACTCCTTTCGTTTACGAGGCCAAAACCGCGAAGTCTTTCCTTATACTTTTTCTGCATCAACTGACGAACCTCAATAGGAACATGCCGCAACCTGACTCCATGGAACTTTTCAGGAATCAAAGGACCAGCATTCTTTCCAGACTTGTGCGTCATGAACTTACGCTGAACTTTTCGCGGCCTGACCTCTCGTTTATGCATGCGAAATCTCCTTCTTTTTTTGGTTAAAGGTGGAAATTATGAAAGAAACACGCGAGACAATCACAACACAATCATATATATCACCACCTCCTTTCATAAAAAAAGCTTACTTTTTGCTTTTTCTTTGGTGTGATAAGAGTTTTTCTTTAACATAACTCATAACAACACCATATCCTTCCCTGTTATTTGGCAATATACCTTTTGCAATTTTTTCTCCTGACACTTCCATATAATGCATATTGTCATACCAGTCAGCACCGGGTAGTCTAGTGTCAGTCATACCTTGATTACCTCTTAGGCCACAATCCCAATAGTCAATAAAAGCAGGTCGTCCATCAAATCTTTCATTATACTCTTTAACAATAAAACTCATTCTTGTTATTAATGTGTCTTCATCACTAAGGCCTTTTTTTCCTGCATCGACATAAATAATCCTGCTTAAATTTTTTCTACTAAATGCATCAATATCACTTGTTGGATTGAACTCAAAAATAATCTTTCTCACATTTCCTGAAGAGTCAACAGTTGCTTGTTCGTCCTGCCCCATCACATAAAGAATTCCTGCGACTTCTTTCGCTAGGTTAGGTTCGCTGGCAGAAACATTAAAACTCACCAACGCGATTGCGAAAAAGATTCCAATTATTATAACTCTGTTCATGCATGCCCCCATTTTTTTGAAAAAGTGATATGCTTCAGTTTCAGTTAGAAAAGCAGAGGCGTTTTTTACAAACACTCTGGGACAGATGAGGAAACGCCTCAAAAAACCTCGCGCCAGAAGAAAAAGATTACTGCAGATAGCTGGGAACCGGAAGGCCGTAGAAGTTAAGGACTTTTTTCAGCTTGCTTGCGGTGCGGATGTTATCGCCGATAATTGCGCCGGTATCATCAATCACTCTCCAACCTCTCCTGTTACCCAGAAATTCGATGTGTGACATAAAACCTCCATTTATTGTTTGAACAATATGAATGCTAAGACCCATACGAAAGTTGACGCTACACAAGACAAGATAAAGCTGGACTTGCTGCACTTGTGACGAAACAAGAAAATGCCAACGAATATACCAACAAAACCACCAATGCAGCAAGCGATGAACAAAAGCTTTTCCGGAACACGCTGGAACTTAAATGAAGCTACGAACTTGTCTAACAACATTAATCCCAGCGCAATCATATTCACCCACAAAAGATAGTTTGGCAAGAAAAGGAAATCAAACAAATGCATAACGCACTCCTTTCAGTCTAATTCAAGACTTCTTCTTCACAGCGAGACACTGCCTGCAAATCTTTTTTCCGCTCGCAAGAGTGTTGAGGCAGATCTCGCTGTTCGGAACAGTCCTGCACTTCGACGGTTTTTTCTGAAGTTTTTTCATGATAACCCCTTTCATCAATGGTGAATATTACGGCAACTCCAGAAGGCAAGAATTATTAACAGCACAGGCAGCCCAACTGACAACATGACCAGGTTGCCGATGCACAAGAATAAAACGCTAAGAACAGTTGCAAGAACCTTCATTGACGTATGATCAGGGCTGAACACGCTCCAAAAGAAACGAAAGCAAACACTCATCAGCCAAAACCAAGCAGCCAACGAAGCTGACAAGCTGAAAAAATACTTACTGAAACGCTTCACTATTCTCATCATCCTCCCTTCATGTCTTGATGGATTTCTTCACTAGTCCCAGTACAAAGAAGGTGGAAGCAAACAACAGATGGATGACGATGACCAAGCAAACAATCAACTCTTTCTTATAGATACATGATACCAGAAAGAAAGAAGTCAGCACCAGCGTGATAAAAAACATCCTCATTGTTCCAAAAAATATGAACGGATCCGGCTCCCACGTGTCTTTCTTCTTGGAACCATGAATGCAGAACAAGGCACAACAAAAACCCATGAAAGCACCAATTGGGTAAAGAATCCAGGCAGCTGAAAAATTCGTGAACAAACACATGAACAAAAACCCAACACCGCAAAGCAGCGAGACACTGAAATAATTAGTTATCATCTCGAGCTTTGACATAAAAATCCCCCTTCCAAAAGATATGAATAGATTCAACCCCTCTGGATGAGAAACCATATCACACCAATCACAGCAGCAATTACAGCTAAAGGAATGATGATACCAATAGCTTTCGCAATTATTAAGATACCTAACACAATCCTGGCAATCCAAAGATACAATTCAGGAATGTTGCTGAGAGAAGGCAGAAAAGTCGCCCATAAAAGAAGCAAGCATACCACAATCCAGATAAGGTTTAAGAAAATCTTCTTAACCATAACAAACTCCTTTCGTTTTTTATATTATATTTTACTATTTAATTCTGACCTCAAGCGTTTGTCTCTAGAGAAAGCATGATAAACGCGAATCACGAAAAAGAAGTAAAAACAGACTATTGCTACTGCAAAAACACCCAGACAAATACATAGCTTGACCAACCTTGAAGTCTCACTCTCAGCCTTTTTTGCAAAAATTGCGCTATCCTCAACAGAAACTTCAGCAGTGCTAACCTCGCTAACAAAAGCGATTGATATGGTGTGAGGAATCTTACCAACAACCTTGAACTCAGGCATCTCCATAAAAACAATGGGCTCAGCAGCGAGAACACAAACCGGCATCAACAATGCAAGAAACGAAAATACGAACAGCCTCATAAAAGACCTCCTAAGCTTATGTGAAAAGATTTGATTCATTCGATTTATATGAAAACTCTCAAAGAGCTCCGGCTATACCAAAATATGTATTGGTGAACTAACAAGCAGAAAGACAATGGTGCCTACAATGATTTCCAAAATAACCATGAACACTCCATTACTGAGGGTAAATTAGATTAATGTACTTGAAAAAACAATCAACGAAAAAAGTTATGAACTCACAAAACAACCCAATAACGATTCCACCAATAACAACCACACTGATACCAATCAAAATATTTACCAACAATTTCTTGCTCATACCAAACCCCTTTCTTATAATGGAAAATCTATTCTATTTGTTTATTATGGCTTTTCCGTGAAGAAATTGCTTTTTTGTGCTGAGTTATGGATAGATGAATCTATGATAAAATCTCTTGTGAGATGTTTTGTCTGACGATAAAAACTTGTTAATGAGTTCTTCCCGAGCTTTCCTTGGCTTTTACGCTTTTTTTGAAAAAACAATTTTTCATACCATTAAAGGTTGATTTTTTTCTAAAAAAGATCTTATTGCCTAGCAACAAAGAACGACCAACAAACAAAGTTTGTCTAAAATCAATGAGGTGGTAGTTGCAAAGTTGCAGCTTGAAATTTTACGCGATACTGCGTTAAATTTTTTTTTGTTTTTTTGTTTTTTTTGAATTGATGAAAATGAATGAAACTCCATACTAAAAGAACGAAATAATCATAAAATTGTTCGTTCTTTTGTATATAGCAAACGCAAATGATTGCGAAAATATTGTGCATTTGCTATATAGTTGAAACATGCTACAATTGATGCAAAAGAAATCCACAACTTGGGGGATGGGATCAGATCGCACCAACATTAAATTTTATATAATTTATAATCACTATGTAGTAGTAATAATTAATATATAAATCTTTTGATTTGTTGTCCCTTATTGGTAAATACTATTCTTTGTGCTTCTTTAAACACCTGATTAAAGCCAAATAAAAGCCAAAATAAGGCATTATGTCCTTCAGCGAAACATTTATATAGCTTTGATAGTTTAATTGTCATTAATCCTGGTTGTTAAAAACCAACAAAAAAGATGGTGATGGGTATGATTAATGATGAATACGAACTCATGCCGCAAAAAGCGCTAGAAGGCATGAAAAAAGAGCTTGAAGAGCTAAGAAAACACACTTCTAACATCGAGCCAAAAACAGGGCTGCCAAAAGAAACAGCAACTTCTATAGACAAACTTTCAACATCAATAAACCAACTGATGGACCTTTTCAAGAAAGCAAGCGAAGAACTGAAGCTAGAAGAAAATGAAGAAAAAATACTGGGCAAGCAAATACAGCCACTAATTGAAAAGATAGACATGCTACTAGACCAAAACAAGAAGATAGCTAAAGGAATAGTTGCTATAGCAGACATGATAAAAGAACAATTACCACAGATGGAGAAGAAACTTGAAGAGGAAGAGAACTACTGGAAAAAACAGAAAGAAGAACCAAAACCAGCACAAAGACCAAGTTTTGGAACAGGAATGCCTCCACCACCATCATTCGGACAAGGATCACAATTTGGAGGAGGACCAATGCCTCAACCACCAGGAATGCAGCAAGAAATGCCAGATTCATTCCAACCAATGGGGGGAGGACAAATGCCAGGAATGCCTGAGATGCCACAAGCGCCAACACAAGGAGCTTCATGGCCAGATTTCCCGCCAGGACCAATGCCTGGATTAGAAGACAGGCCAAAAAAAGCAGGATTGTTCGGCGGAATGTTCAAGAAATAAAATGAGCGACGAACTCCACATTAGTTCTGAAGACATAAAGTATCTTAGTATTCCGACCCTCAAGAAGTTTGTAAAACACGTTCTAGTTGTAACAAAAAAACAAGAAGACAGAAGAAAAGCAAGAGAAGCTTTAGCAGAACACATCCAGAAAATAAAAAAAGAAGGGAAATCAACAAAGACAAACAAAGAAAGACTGAACAAACACTTAGCAGAACTAGAAAACAAGATACAAGACCTAATAAACAAAGAAGCAAAAATGCTAAGAAGCCAAGAATACGAGAACAAAACATTACAAGATCTCAGAAAAAAAATATTACAATTAGAAGAACAATTAGCACAAAAAGAAGAAGAAAACAGAAACCTGACAAACATAAACAAGGAAAAGATACAAGCAATGCAAGAATCAATAAACTCATTAAGACAATATCTGGGACAATACGTGCAAGAAAAAACATCAAGAGACAGGAGACTACAACAATTAGAGAACAAGATCAGAGCAAAAGTAGACTACAAAAAACTAGACACACCACAAGAACAACTAAGAAGACTAGAACAAAAATATGTCTATCTGCAACAGAAAGGAACGACAAGCCAAGAAGTCTTAGGTAAAATAAAAGAAAGAATACAATTACTAAGAGAAGAAGCAAGTTCTTAAAAAACAGTTAAAAAAATAAAACTAATTCTTTATTTACAAATCTTTAGCCATCAAATGGTTACGCGCATTTGATACGCAAATGGCGACATTTTTGCTTCGCAAAAAGTCCCCAAAAAAATTTAAAGATCTTTAGCCATTACAGTCTTTCTGCCGTTAGCCTCAGCCCTGACACAAGCATCCTTAATCAACTGATCAACCTTCTTGCTCAAAGCATCTGCTAGATCACCAGCAACATTAAATCCCTTAGCTACATCCTTAATCTTAGCTTTAACAACCAAACTATCGCTCATACAAATTCACCCCTCAAGTTTTAACTTGATAACCTTAATATAAATTTATTTGTATATAAACATTTCGGTCAAAACGCGGTTTAAAGGCTTAAAAGCTCTGAAAATCACAGGTAAGCAAGTAAACCAACAACACCCAAAGCCACAAAATACCAACCAACTAACAATCTTAAAAACTTTGGGAACAACAAAATCAAAATACCCAAAACCAAAGACAAAATTGCCGGAAACAACACAAACAAACTAGCCATAAAAATCCCTCCAACTATTTTAATTTTAATGTAAGCAGATGATTAGGATATTTCTCCTGAAACCAATTATAAGTCCTGATAGCACCCTTCTTAATATCCTCACTAGTGTTTCTGTTAGCTTTCCAGAACTCTTGGAATCTTTTAAGAATAAATTTTTTGTGCCACCTAAAATAAAGACCACGATGCTCAATCATAAAAACCAAGTCATTCCTGTCTCTTTCCCTAAGGCCAAATATTTTTGAACAGAAAATGTCAGCAAACCCTAATGTGTATATGCTTATATGATTAAAAAGATCATCACAACTCATTGATTTCACAACACCACCTTCGGGCATGACCCACTCGATAGTCTTTAATCTGTGTGCAAACTTGTGAAAGTCCTCAGGCAACCTCTTATTCTCAGTAAGATCGGTACCGAAAATCTGCACAATAGCATCCTTTGGAAAATAATAATTCCTAACTTCTTTTCCAGACTGAGTGATAGGAATAAAAATCCTAGCTGCCCTAAAACTGGCCATCACCTTGTTGACAGATTCACTAATAGCATTGAAGTCGTCATCACAAGATATATCAATATCCCTAGAACCCTCTTTTCTTAAACCAACCAGTGTCAAAGCAGTACCGCCAAGAACATAAACCTTAACCTTACGATTTACCAAAGAATCAAGAGTGGAAAAAAATCTTGAAAGCAAAGGAGCATCAATAAGATCACTTCTTTTAGGGCCAAGATATTGTGACATAAGAAAAAAGATATCTTAACTTTTAATAAACTTTGTGGAATTTCTTGAAATCAACACTAGAATAATCAGAAACAACACCCCACTTAGCAGCCTTAGGGTTAGTGTTTGACTTAACTAAATCACATAAGGATCTATCAGTCTCTGTAAGAAAGACCTCACCATCAAAAACACTTCTCTCCCTCCACGTGTTAAGAATCCTGTAAAGCTTGTCAAGCTCTTGATTGTTTTTAGCTATTGCTGAAGCATATTCCATCGCAATCTCACAGACAAACCCAAGCTTTTGCATAGCTTTCTTATCACATTTAACCTGAGAAAGAACACTAGCATAATCATAACTCTTGTCAACTAAGTCTCTGGTGAAAAATTCTATGTGACGAAAGTCGTCAATCTTTTCAGAGCAGAGCAATCTGCCTACATCATAAAATTCTTGAAAATCCATACCCGAATCCCCCGAAATGCAAAGCTATAACACAAAAAGAATATATAAATGTTTCTTTTTTAATTACTTTTCAGTAGTTACTTATGGCAGAACCAGAACTTGTACAAGTTTTTCTCAAAAGAATCCAATCTTGCAAAGCCAAACCTTTCTAACTGTACAACATGACCAACCTTTATTGTCTTAATGGTATTTTCTGCAATACCTTTTAGTGTTGTGTTGTCAGGCATAAGAACTTCAACATTGACCAAATCATTTGATTTCGGAAGCCAATGAATGATTGTAGAACCAGAATTCTTGAACTTCTCATACTCTTTAGACTCAAAAACAAAACCTTTACCCTTCTTCATAAAATTCAGACAATCCATCAACCTGATAAGCTCTTCATCCTTGAAAGAATCAACATCATTCCTTTGCAAAAGAAAAGAATCCTTAACTTTGAATTTTCTTCCGCCAAGCTTGTTTTCAGGATGCAAATCCATCTCAATATGCTGCTCAGGAGCTCCTTCAATATTTATCTCAACAGGATCTGTTATGAAAAAAAACCTGTGAGCTTTAGAATCAACAATCTCTTTGTTGAAAGCGTTGATTGTCTTGAAAAATTCATTAATCTCAACAGACTTGTCAGTCTTTGTAATTCCTACTTCCATAGCATATCTTCTAAAAGCTTCTGGACTATAACCTCTTCTTCTCAAAGCTGGCAAAAAAGGAATCCTGATATCATCCCAACCAGTGAATTCTTTGTTCTTTATCCTCTCCTTTGTCTTAGAACAAGAAACTTCAAAACCCTCAAAATTAATCCTTCCAACACTGATAGCTTCAGGAGTCTTAAAATTCAAGACATGATGAATCATCTCCTGGCGCTTAGCATTGTCAGCATGATCCTTACCTCTCAAAGCATGAGTAACTCCTAACTCTAAGTCATCAATTGATACAGCAAAATTCATCAAAGGCCAAACCCTATACTTGTTTCCAGTTCTTGGGTGTGGTGAATCATTTATTCTTAATAGCGGGAAGTCTCTCATAGCAGGATTCTTGTGATGAATATCAGACTTAAACCTTACAACAACCTCACCCATATCATAACCATCCTCTTTATCAAACATCTTCCTAAATCTTTTTATCTGAGCTTCTGGAGCAAGATTCCTACATTCGCAACTGATTCCTTTTAACAATGCTTTTTTGAATTCCTCATTATCACAATCACAAACATACAAATGACCAGACTCAAAAAGTTTTTCAGCATACTTGTAATAAATCTCCATCCTATCACTTTGTATGACTACATCATCAACCTTATTATCACACAACCAGTTAGCGTCCTCAGGAATCATCTTGTAAGCATCAGGATAGATATTATCAGCATTAGTGTCTTCAATCCTTATTATGAGCTTACCATCATACTTTTTTATATACTCATAATTTAATCCAAGAATATAAGCATGACCAACATGTAAAGGACCAGATGGAGAAGGAGCAAATCTCATAATCACGCTACCTTTAACGTTCGGAAGATCTTTCAAACCTTCCTTTCTCTTATGAACTGTTTCCTCAACACCGCCCAAACTTTCTAGTTTAGCTTTCTGCTCTTCTAAAGACAAAGAATTAACTTCTTTGATTATTTTATTAACTTCTAATGCTATCTCTTTAGTATCCTTATCTTTAAACTGGTTGATAATTCTTCCAATCACAGCGCCAGGATTAGCCTTACCACCATAATTGATTGCATTAGCCAAAGCTTGTTTTAATATTTCCTGCTTCATACCTCTATAAATTGAGGATTTCTTTAAAAATGTTATTATTAACCGGATATGAGGTTCGTAGCCCTCAATCAGTAGTAAACTTTATATATACAGAATACATAACACCTGTATAACTTATGTATCAAAGAGGTTAGTGTAACCTCTAAGACTGATTCTTAGAGACTTAAACTATTTCGGGGGATAGAATGAACACTTCAGGGATGATAAAGAAATTATCCATACTTGCAGCAGCACTATTCTACACAGCACTACCATCATTCTCACAACAAAACAATTACGAATCAAGAAAAGAACTAGCATGGCTAATCAAAGGAGCAGAACCAACAACACAAGACTGTAAAACAATAGACAGCATAATCACAAACTCTAACAAAGACACAAAAAAAAGCGTTGGAAAAATAAATGAAGCAATCAAAAAAATACGTGAAAACAAAACAAAACAAAATGAAGAACTTCTACCAATAGAAGACGAGACAAAACAATACCTAAGCCTAGCATTCTATGCAAAATCACTAGCAGAAGAATACAAAGGAAACATTACTGAAGCAATAAAACAAATAGACACATGCATAGCACTAACACCATACAATGCAGAACTGTACAAACAAAGAGCAAAATTATACCACTCACAAGAAAAATACAACGAATCATACACTGACGAAGATATGGTACAAAAAATAAGATTCATAAAAAATAACGGAAAACCTGTGAGAAAAGAAGAACCAAAAACAAAACCTGCACAGTCAGATAGTACAATCGCACTATGCTACAACACAAAATGAAAACATACAACCTAATCAAAAGAATAGCGAAACACGGAAGACAAAACATAATAGTAATACCTTCAATGCTGCAAGAAGAACTAAAAGCAGGAAGCGTTGTACAATTAAGGATAGAAGTGCTGAAAGAGGAAGAAGAAAATGTACACTGACAACAAAGTAAGCCTGTACTATAAAGGGGATTATTTCCTGCTAAACCTGAAAAAAGGAATAAAAGTAGGAGATTGCATATTAAACCTAGAAAAAGCACTACACGCAGCGGCAAAAAAAGACAAGAAAGCAGAAGTATTGTTCAACGTAGAAAACCTAGTTGTCCTAACCAAAACAGACCTAGAAGTACTGATACAGACATACGCGAAAACAATAAAGTCAGAAATAACATTCTCAATAGTAAACACAAAATATCCTGCGGTAAGACAACAAATAGAAGCAATAAACGAAAAAATAAGACAACACAAAAAAACACACCATCCAACAATAACAATGTACAACACACTAGAAGAATACGTGGAAGAAAAAGGATACAAACCAACACAACCACTCATGGATTTAAATCTAGACCCGGAAATAGAAAAATTACTGAGATGAAAAAATGTCAATAGACCAAAAAATAGATGGACAAGAAAAACCAATCCAAGACAAAGGACCATATTACTTGATAAAAATAGAGCCACCAATAAGAAGACATGGATTCAAAGTAGGACACACAATAAAAAAATTGGCAAAAAAACCAAAAGAAATACTTTTAGACTTAAATAAGATACATATGATGAGATGGGACGACGCACAAGTACTATTAGACCTAAATAATACAGCGATGGATGCAAACATGCCACTATCACTAGTAAACCCAAAATCAAACGTAAAATGATATCTAGAAAACAACAAGGAAATATATGGAATAATAAGCGTGTACCGAGACGAACAACACTACCACAAAGCAAGAAACCCAAAATATATTGGTTAATAAAATGAAAGACACAATAGATGAGATAGTACACCACATCATAAAGCATGGGGGACCTGACTTAGAAAGGAAAGCACATCCAAAAAAGAAAAGAGTAAGATACGAAGACCTGAGAGAAGCAGTATACAAGATACACACCAAAGGATCATTGCTTAATCTGAAAGAATACCAGTTCAACAACGTGTTCGGAATATGGAACAAAGACGGAAAACCAAACAAGCAATTAGGAAGAGAGTTTTTTGATGAACTAATGGAAAAGCTATTGCAAAAATATGAGACATTAACCAATGTCGTAGATAATTTCTCTAAGGATGAAATACTTAATGAAAGATTAAAGCTAAAAACAAAAGATGGAATAATAGAATACGGCCTAGAAAGCATGTTCCAAAACGTAAGCTTTGACGGAAAACACAAAGGATCACCATATTCTATACTAAAATACTGGATAGACACACACCATCAGGAAAGAATAAGAAAAGAATACTCAGGAATAAAACCTTGGCATCTAAACCGGGTTTCTCGCGACATATGGGTAGGAGAAGAAGGAAAAAAGAACGGAAGAGAACTAACAGATGAACTAATCAAAGTATTGACCAAAAGACATGGAAATTCAAGAAACGCTTTGAGAAAAATCACAGCAGAACACTTCGAAAAAGAACAACTAGAATATGTGACATCTGATGGAGTGATAGTTTATACACCAAACAGCATGTTCCAAAGAGTAAAATATGATAGAAAACAAATAAAATCTTTGTATGCTGCGATAAACTACTGGATGAACACACATAATGACAAAACAATCAAAGAAAGATACGCACCAGAACTTGAAATCATAAAAGAAAGAGCAGGAAAGAACGGACCAAACTAACTTCTTCTTACATCTTTGTTTATTTATTACTATTATTTAGTAGTTAATTTACAAAAGATTTATATATTTCTAATAATTCTTATAAACATTTTCGGGGGTTTATGTACATCATTACATGAAACAAGTATTCACAATATCACTAGACGAAGAACTAGCAGCAAAAATCAGAGAAAAGACTAGGGAACTTCATTTCAGAAACAAATCACATTTAGTAGAAGAAGCTATAATAGAATTCTTGGAAGGGAAGGAATAATGGAACTTAAAACAGTAATAAAAAGTGTTATTGAAGCTGAGCCTTATACGAAACAAATGCTGAATAAGTATCTAAATATGCATAATCCTGCAATGCCTTTTTTCAGGGATGCAAAAAGATATGTTAAAAATCCAGAGCTTATAAGAAAATTAGAGCTGAAATATAGGGAAGACGGAAGCTGGTGTATGGATAATGGGCAGGCAAGAAGTATTCTTGGTGAAGCAAGAGAAATAGCAGGCAAAAAAGACAAGAAAATCCTTGATCTTGTAGACAGATTAGGAGATGACCCGAAATATGCGCGTCTTAAGGCTTCCTTACTTTATTGTGTTGATGGTGTCGATGAGATAATAGGAAAACAGTTTAGTTTTCTTTACAAAGCTTCTCATTGGGTTAATCTTCCAGGCCAAAGAAAGAGCCAGAAGAAACCTCAAGATGATAATAAAAAAAATAAGACAATTGATGAAAAGATTGCCGAAGGAGAAATATTAAGTGAAGAGATGGAAGAGTTTATCAGGAATGTTCCTGAAGAATATCTTAAAGAACAAGATTTAGCAACAAAAGATTTTTACGACAATGAAGAAAATGGCCAGGAGATAAATGAAGAAAGAAAAGATGAGATTAAAAAAGAAAACAAAAAGAAAGCAAATATAGATCGGTTTCAGAAAGCAATGAAAAAGTTTGCTGATGGAGAAACATTCAAGATATTCCAGAAAGATAAAGATAAAGGACATAGCATTCTTAAAAAATTAGTTGATGAAGAAGTGAATCCAAGCCTAAAAAGCGTTTATGAGAATATTCTTAAGCAGTATAATACATATCTATCATTTGAATTTCCAGATGTAAACCCCAATTTTTTAGACCCTGAAACAGGAGAGAAAGGAACACTGCCTTCAGTACACCAAAGAGTGGCAGGATATGAAGCTTTGAAATATATTAAAGAAAATAGACCAGAACTAAGGTCTTTTGGTGTATATGATGGATGCGGAACAGGGAAGACATTCATCGGTGTCGGTCTTAAAGGGATTGTTGAAGAAGAGATGAAAAAAAAGTACGAGCAAGAGATGCAAAAAATTAGTGGGTTAACAGGAGAAAATAGAAAAAAGATAGAAAAAGAGATGCAAGAAAAAGGGATAAGAAAACCAATTGGAAGAACTATTGTATTATGCAGAATAAATTCCTTTAGCGCATGGGAAAAGGGGATAGGCGGAGAGGATCATGAAAGGTACCGTGTAGGAAAGAATGATATGATAAAAATAAATGAACAGAAAAAAAATAATGAATTATTTGAAGATATTAAAAACAAAAAATGGGTTCTTCTAAATTACGAGCAGCTGACAACAGATATCACATATAAAAAAGATGGAAAAATGACTAAAGCAACATTATGTGATGCTTTAAGAGAAATAGGTTTTGATTATGTTGTGCTGGATGAAGCTCATAATGTAAGAAATAGAGGTGATAAAACTGAAGGACAAGGTAAAGATTCATACAGCTACGCTGTAAGGAAATTAACAAAAGATGCTTATTTTAGGCTGCTTCTTACTGCCACACCTGTTTTTGATAACCCCAGAGATTATGCATGCCTTATGAATATATTAAGGCCAGACATATGCCCTGATGTCAATGAATTTGTAAAAGATATTGAGGAGCATTCGGGCAAGACTCCAGTCACAGCAAGAAAATTGAACTTTTTTATAGCAGAAAACACGATAAGAAGAACAGAGGCAGAAGTAAACAATTTAGAGGATAAGCTTAGGTTAGTACACGTATGTGTAGATATGACTCCTGAACAAAAAGCCATTCATAATTATTTAGTTACAATGAGGCCTGCTGATTGGGTAAGGCAGACAAGAAAAGCTCTAGTTGATCCGAGATTAGTTAATCCTGAAATATTAAGAAAAACAGGGGTTGATGTTAGTGAAATAAGCAGTGCAAAATACAATAAGCTCATAGATATGATATGCGGGGAGTATTCAGAAGAAATCGGGGATATAGAACATGGCAGATCATTAGTAAAGAAAAAAGATGGGATGCTTGAAGATAAGTTTGTAATATTTTCAAGCCAGTTTGCAGAGGGAGTTACAAGAGAAGCGACAAAGCTTAGTAAAACTTACAGAGATAGCGGTTATCACAGCGAGCTTGAAGATCTTGCACTAGGCACCGCTCCACTTAAAGAGCTTCTTGAGAAAGAAATAAGGAAAAAATATGGAAAAAATGTGTATATCAGAATTATTGACGGAGCTGAATCAGACGAGAGCAGGAAGATTGTCTTAAGAGAGCTGTCTGAAAAACTTCCTGAAAATCCAGATGAACCTTATTGCGCAGGAGTTATATGCACAACAAAAGCAGGAGGAGAAAGCATAAACCTATCTGCAGCCAATCATGCATTTTTTATTGATGAGGATTATACTCCTTCAGTAACCGAGCAGGCACAAGGAAGAGAGCTTAGAAAAGGACAGAAGAAAGATAATATATACAGATATCATATCCATGCAAACGAAAGCATAGATTCAAGTATTGATGAATATATTGAAGAGAAGAGATTAATCTTAGAAATAGCGCATGACGGACATGAGCTTTTGCCAGAAGAAGAAGTCGTACTTGAAAATATAGACACACTTTCTAATATAATAATTAAAAACTTAAGGGGTGGAGATTCAATAGATGTTACGAAAGCAGAAATAGAATCATTGGATTATTTTGAAGCTAAAAGTTACAAAAAACCAAGAAGAGGGCTTAGCAAGAGGTTTATTGGAAATTATAAAGAGCCGACAGAAGTACAGGAAATAATGAAGATAATAAGCAAAGACCCTCACAAATGCTGGAAGGATGAACTATTTGCAGAGAGGTATACTAATGTCCTTAATTTAATGAGTGTAATCCCTATACACCAAGCCAGGATATGCGAATTAGTAAAATATTCAAATCAAGGATTAATCAACTTTCCTGAGACAGTGTTATCTGAAGGAGCTGGGCCATCAATACATTATGAAGCATACAAAGGCCTTAAAGGATTATTAAAAAAAGATGAGATAAAGGTTCCTAATATTGTTGACAGGGATTTAAATAAAGAAATGCTTGTCGGAAAGAACAAAAATAGGGTTTTGGGAAATATGAACGGCAGGAATTCTGCAATAAAAGATGAGAGCTTTGACATGGTTGACAATGCATCCATATCGTTAGTTTATGATGCAAAAGAGCTTAAAGATACATTACTTGAGGCAAACAGGATTCTTAAGAAAGACGGAGTATTAAGCTTGAGCATACAAGAATATCTGTTTCCAGAAACATTCTACACAGCAATGAAGAAAATGGGTTTTGAAGTTTTGACAGAACCAAACCAAGGAATACAATTGAGTGATCTAGCAAGGAGAGATCTTGAAAAGAAATCTGGTATTAAATATACTAATTCATACCATATGAAATTTATGGATGCAAGAATAATGATTGCAAAGAAAATCAGCAATCCTGTTGAGGATGTAGATGCTGATGATTTATGGTTTAAGAAAGAGGAACATCAAGAAGCAAAAGACATCCTGTTTGGAAAAGAAGCAGAGAATATGCCTCCAGAAGAGGGTTTCCATGTAGATACTGAAAATATGATTGGGAGCGGAGTGAAAAAAGCAAAATCTGCAATAGAAAAAATAAGTATGAGTGAAGCAAAAGAACAAGGTGGCAAGATACTAAAAATTAGTAATGATGGAAGAGTTTTGAGCATAGATGATATTCAAAATTAATTTCAGCTAAAAGAGGTGTGTAAGATAAACGGAAGAACTTCGAAATGACAAGAAACTGGAATAAACTGGACCCAATTCAATATTTTAATAGTCATTATTCTTATATAAAAAGCAGAAGCCAACTACAAAAAGAAGATAGGGGATTATACAATAAGTTATTGAAAAAGGATAAATTGGATGTAGTGTTGCCGGATTACATCAAAACGGATCCTGTAAAATTGTTCAAACAACAATATTCTCGCGTAACAAACAGAAACCAACTAAGAAAAGAAAATGGCAGTTTATACAATAAGTTATGGAAAGAAGGAAAACTAGATGAAGTACTACCTGAAAAATTAAGAAGAGACTATAATAAAACATGTCCAGTAGAACTATTCCATAAAAAATATTCATATGTAACAAGCAGAGGTCAACTTTACAAAGAATGTAAAGGATTATACTTAAAGTTGTGGAGAGAAGGTAGACTGGATGAGGTACTACCAGAAAAAAGAGAACAAAGAGATTGGAAAAAACAGGATCCAGTAGAATTGTTCAAACAACAATATTCCCACATAACAAGCAGAAGACAATTAAAAAAACAAGATGTAGGATTATACTCCATGTTATTGAGAGAGAATAGATTAGATGAAGTGTTGCTAGAAAACCAAAACAAAAACCATAGAGATTGGAGCAAAACAGATCCTGTACATCTATTCAAAACGCAATATTCTCACATAACAAGCAGAATTCAGCTACAAAAAGAAGATTTTGGATTATACCGTAAGTTATTGAATGAAGGTAAACTTGACGTATTATTACCTGAAAAAAAAGGATACAGAGATTATGGTAAAACAGACCCCGCAGAATTGTTCAAACAACAATATTCTCATGTAAAAAGCAGAACGCAACTTTACAATGAGGACTCAGGATTATACGCAAAGTTATTGAGAGAGGATAGACTGGATGTAGTTCTTCCTTCCAGAGATTCTGAAAGAGCGAAAGCTTTGGAAGAAGTAGTAAAGAGGATAGTAGAAGAATGAGAAGAGACTGGAATAAACTGGACCCTGTTGAATATTTTAATAGTCATTATTCTCATATAAAAAGGAGGGGGCAGCTTGACAAGGAAGATAATGGACTTTATACTAAATTAAGGAGAACCGGAAAACTCAACAAAGTGCTACCAGAAAAACAAAGAAGGAATTATAATGAAACACATTCAGTAGAACTATTTCATGAAAAATATTTTTATATAACAAGCAGAGCACAGCTTAGGAAAGAAGATCAAGGACTTTATCAGAAATTATTGAGAACTGGAAAACTGGATAAATTATTACTAAATAAAAATGAAGAGTATAGAGATTACAGTCAGACAGAACCAACAGAACTATTCTATGAAAAGTATTCACATGTAACAAGCAGAGAACAGCTTCACAGAGAAGACAACGGACTTCTTGTGAAATTAAGGAAACTTGGAAAGCTGGATGAAGTGCTACCTTTGAAAAAGCCAAGAAAACAACAAAGAGATTATAACCAAACAGACCCAGTAGAACTATTCCATAAAAAATATTCACATGTAACAAGCAGAACACAGCTTGAAAAAGAAGATGTAGGACTTTATAAAAAATTAGGGGAACTTGGAAAGCTGGATGAAGTGCTACCAGAAAAATTAAGAAGAGACTACAATCAGACAGATCCTTTAAAGGTATTCTATAAGAATTATTTACATATAACAAGCAGAAAACAACTTATTATAGAAGATCCAGGACTTTATTCTAAATTATTTAGAACTGGAAAATTGGATGAAGTATTACCTTCTACTAATTCTATCAAAAGACAAGCTTTAGAAAAAGTCATAGAAAGTATGTAGAATGAGAAGAGAAAGACGGAATTGGAAAGAGAATGATCCAGTACAATACTTTTATGAACATTATTCGCACATTAAAAACAGGGCGCAGCTTGAGAAAGAAGATCCAGGACTATGCAGACAATTAAGGATAAATAATAAATTAGATGAAGTACTACAAAAAAAACAAAAACATATAGATTATAGCAAAACAGATCTAGTAAACTATTTCAGACAGAATTGTTCAGACATAAAAAGTAGAAAACAATTAGCAATAGAATACCAGGGATTATACAAAAAATTATTGAGTGAAGGTAGACTAGATGAGGTGTTACCAGAAACGCAGTATAGAGATTGGGCAAAACAAGACCCAGTAGAATTGTTCAGACAACAATACTCTCATATAAGAACCAGAATCCAACTAAAAAAAGAAGACTCGGGATTATACAAAAAATTATTGAGTGAAAGTAGACTAGGTGAAGTGTTACCAGAAACGCAGTATAGAGATTGGGCAAAACAAGACCCAGTAGAATTGTTCAGACAACAATATTCTCATGTGATAAGTAGAAGCCAACTAAAAAATGAAGACGCAGGATTATACTCAAAGTTATTAAAAGATGAAAAACTAGACGAAGTACTACTAGAAACGCAGCATAGAGATTGGGCAAAACAAAACCCAGTAGAATTGTTCAGACAACAATATTTTTATATAAAAACTAGGGGCCAATTAGACAACGAAGATAGGGGATTATATCATAAATTATTGAAAGATGGAAAACTAGATGAACTACTTCCAAAAAAACAATATAGGGATTACCGCAAAATAGATTCTGTAGAATTCTTCAAACAACAATATTCTTACATAATCAGCAGATACCAACTAAGAAAAGAAGATTTTGGATTATATCAAAAGTTATGGAAAGAAAATAGATTAGGTGAGGTCTTACCCAACAAAGAAAGTCAAAGAAAACAAGCATTGGAAAAAGTAATAGAAGGTATGTAGCATGATAAAAGAAAGAAGGAATTGGAAAATGATTGATCCTGTTGAATATTTCAGGAATAATTGTCCCTCTATTAAAGGTAGAGCACAACTTAGGAGAGAAGATTCCTCACTTTTTTATAAACTGATTAGAGATGGGAAATTAAGAGATGCCTTGCCTGAAATGCTCCGAAGAGATTATGGTCTAATCAATCCAGTTGATATCTTCCATGAAAAATATTCTCACATTAAAAGCAGAGCACAACTTAGCAGGGAAGACCCAGGACTTTATTGTAAATTGAACAGGATGGGAAAATTAGATGAAATTCTTCCTGAAACGCAACGCAGAAATTACAAAAAAAATGATCCTGTAAAACTATTTTATGATAGATATGCTCATATCACCAGCAGGGTGCAGCTTGTTAGGGAAAACATAGGACTGTACCTTAAATTATTACGTAATGGATATCTAGATGAATTGCTGCCGAACACAAACGAGAAAGACAGAGACTGGTCAAAAATTGACCCTGTAAAGTTTTTCGGGCAAAATTATCATTACATAACCAGCAGAGAACAGCTAAAAAAAGAAGACTCAGGGCTTTATTCTAAATTGAGTGAGATTGGAAAGCTGGATGAATTGCTTCCTTCAAGAGATTCTTTGAAAGCAAAAACTTTAGAAAAAGTCATAGAAAGGTACACGGCATGAAAAAAATAATTATTAGAAAAAATTACACCTTGGATGATTATATTAGAGAATATTCCGCAACTAAAGAGTGGGATGGACTTGGTAGGACAGAACTTTCAAAGGATAAAGAATTTGGGGGTAGTAGTTTTTATGCCTCTTTACGAGCATTTAGTAAAAAACGTGTTGACGTATTGGATAAAGTTCTTCCCCCATCTGAAAATATTAAGGGTATTAACAGGTCTAATTATAAAATTGAAGATTATAAGACAGAATATTTTGAGAATAATCAATGGCATGGGATGAATAGGAGAGAACTACAAAATGATAAAAAATTTGGAGGCAATAATTTTTATGAATCCTTAAGAAGATTTAGTAAACATCATGTTGGTGCATTGGATGAAGTTCTTCCTGCATCTATGCGTGTTGACAGGTCTAACTATTGCATTGAGGATTATAAACAAGAGTATTCTGAAAATAAAGAGTGGCATTCATTGAGTAGGGGGGGATTACAAAGTGATAAAAAACTTGGGGGCAGTAGTTTTTATAACTCTTTATCCAGGTTTAACAAGAAGCGTCCTGGATCATTGGATGAGGTACTGCCAGGAAAAACACAAAGAGATTGGACAGAACAAGATCCAGTAGAATATTTCAGACAAAGATATTCTCATATAAAAAGCAGAAGCCAATTAGCAAAAGAAGACCGAGAGTTATACAAAAAGTTAAGGGAAGAACGTAGGCTAGACGAGGTGCTTCCTTCTGAAAATACAATAAAAAGGCAAGCGCTGGAAAAATCAATAGATAAGCGCAGTGTGAGAAGGGAAAGGCATTTTTGGGACAACAATGACCCTGTGAAGTATTTTTATAAGCATTATCCAAATATAAAAAGCAGAAGACAGCTTCAGGAAGAAGATAAAGGGGTGTACTGTATCCTCTACAAAATGGGTAAACTAGATGAAATACTTCCAGAAAAGCAGGAGAAAAGAGACTGGACAAGAAAAGACCCTACTAAATACTTTGAAGAGAATTATCCACAAATAAAAACAAGAAAACAACTTCGAAACGCAGATAGGGGATTATATCATATTCTAAAAAAGACAGGCGGACTAGATAAAGTGTTACCTTCTGTGGATACTCTCAAAAGACAAGCACTCGAAAAAGTTTTAGTTAGATATTTATCCTAGCTTTATTTAACTACTTTTTGATGGTGACAGACGGAAAGGTTTATATACTCAATATGCTTACAGACTATGTTTTAGGGGGTTAATACGTACACTTTTTCCAGGGGGGTAACCAAGATGAAAACATTATGCGATACCTTAGATGACGATGGATCAGATAAAAAACCAACTGAAGGAGATAAGTCAAAAATAAATCATATCAAAGATCTTATTGAGTATTTCAGAAAGCAGTACTCAAGCAAGATGAGAAGGTTATGTTCAGAAGAGTCTCTCAGATACGATTCCGGGTTATACCAAAAATTACTAGAAGCAGGAAAACTAGACCAAGTAATACCATCAAAACAAAAAACACGGTCAACGATAAACCCTATCGAGTATTTCAAAAAGCATTATTCCCAAATCAAGAGCAGAGCAGAATTAATGAGAGAAGACAAAGGATTATATGACATTTTAAGAAAGAATGACCTATTAGACGTGTTGCCTGCAAGATAAAAATGGAACCAGAAAATGATCCTATGAAAGTTTTGCGTGAGAATTATCCTCACATAGCAAACAGGCAAGAGCTTTACAGAACAAACAAAGAACTTTATTATAATCTTGTCAGGGTAGGAAAGCTAGAAGAAGTTTTGCCAACACAAAGACAGATAAAAAAGAGAGTGTTAGAAAAAGTCATAACACACATAATCGGAGAACAAGATTCAAAGAGGGATGAGCAGATGGACAAATCAACAAAAGAATTCTTCACAAGAAACGTGAAAACAGTAGCAAAAGATCTAATAGGATACAAAATAAAGTACGGAGAGCTAGAAGCAGAAATAACAAAAACAGACCCGTACCAAGGAATAGCAAAATCAGCACACAAAAAAGAAAATTTCAGGCAAGAACCAGGATATGTCTGGACAAACAACAGAAGAGGACACATCATGCTAAACATAAACGCTTATGACACAACCCTTTCATGCATCCTAATAAACGGAGTAAAAATAAACGAAACAAGAATAAAAGGTCCAGGAAACGTCACACAAGCATTAGGAATAGATGATACAATAACAGGCACATATGTTGGAGACAGAATAAAAATATATAAAACGGGATAAACAATCTTTTTGCTAAATAATCTATAATTCTTTTATCCTTTAATCACATCATTATTGTTTATAATGATAAAAATAGAAAATAGCTAAAATTGCTTCTTTATAGTAGTTAAATTTATATAATTTCAATCATTACAAGCACGAGGGGGAAGCATTATATAAGATGGCAGAACAAAATTCTGAACAAGAATCAATGATAGGAAGAAAGCTAGAGCTGCAGCACGAAACTTATGTTGTTGAAAGCCTTCTGGGCAAAGGAGGGATGGGCACAGTATATTCTGGAAAACAACTCTCAACAGACAGAAGCATAGCAATAAAGTGCATAGAAGGAACAACAGTAGCAGGTTATGACGAAAAACGAAATGACAGATTCACAGATGAAATAAAAAACATGATAAACGCCAGAAGACCAAGATGCCCAAACATAGTAAAGATTTACGACGCAGGAAAAGATGAGAACAATGCATGGATGGCAATGGAAAAAGTAGAAGGAGTAGACCTAGAAGAAGTAGCAACATTCCTCGGAGGAATGCTAGACCTAAAAGAAATATACACCATATTCAAACAAGTAAGCAACGCAATAGATAACGGACATGCCAACGGAATAGTGCATAGAGACCTAAAACCATCAAACATACTAGTAGACTCGATAGATGATATAGTAAAACTGACAGATTTTGGAATAGCATACGCGCAAACACGAGGCAAAGAAAAAACAAGACACAAGATAGACACGCCAGGAACACCAGATTGGATGTCAAAATGGCAGATCAGTCCACCAACAACAGTAGTAAGAAGAAATGATCCAAACCTGACAAAAAAAGAAGATGAATGGACATATGTAAGACGAGGCAAGATACAGAAAGTCATAATTGTAGATGATCAAGATGGAAAGACACAACTACAAATAAGAGATGTGCTGCCAGAAATAGATTTAACAATACTTACCGGACAACTACTCTTCTACTTAGTAAAAGGATGGAGTTATTTTGCATACGGAGATCGAAACCCCTGGGATCTTATGATAAGAATCACAAAAACAAAAGGAAAAGAACTAGACCTAAAAACAAGAAAAGTAGTATGCAATGAAGATAGAACACTAAAAGGAATGAAGAAAAAAACAACAATACAACTTCAGCACATGATAAACAAATCATTCGAAGATAATATAGAACAAACATACCACACAACACAAGAAGCAATGCGTGACCTAGAAAAAGCGATGAAATTACAGTACGGCAGAAATTACCAAGTAGATGAAAAAGAATGCATACAACGAATGCTATGGAAACTAGATGAGAAAGTAATACAAAGATGCGACTCACTCATAAGAGGAGAGATAACACAAACACTATCAAGATACATAAAACCTGGCAATGAATACACACTAAGCTATGAACACAGATATAAACTAGACACTCTAGCAAGAGACATATCGCTAGTATGTAAAAAACTAGGAAACGAAGGAAAAGCAAAAAGACTGATGCACATAATAAACTTAAACACAGAAATTCTAATACAAAATCATGAACAAACAGGGCAAGCATCAAAAGAAGAAACAGAATTCTACTTAAACGTTCTCAAAAGACTTCCAACATATCCAGTAAAAGAACATGAAAAAAAATTATCCGAAATAGTGGAAAAAACAAGATGAAACCAACAACTGAAATAGAAATAATTGAAGAACTAATCCCTGAAGAGTTATCTCTTGGAAGAAAAACAATAGAAAAACAACTAGTATACTTAATGTTTGAGCGATTCAGATACGAAAAAGAAGAAAATACAGAAACAGCAAGAACAATAATATCAAGAAACATGCTAACAGAAGAAAGACAATCAATAGATGCAAAATGCACAGGCATAGATCATATAATAAAAGATGGAAAAGATGTGTATGTGGCAGCGGAAGTATCAAAACACCAACTAAAAGATTTTCTTGCAACACAAAAACTAGAAAAACAACTAAAAGGAGCACTAGCATACAGCTTAACCGAAATAGTACAAGAAATACATGAACATGGCATCCACAATAATAATATCGCAATAGAAAGACTCTCAATATATGAAGACGGAACGCTATGCATGCTATCCAACTACGCTTCAGGAACTCACGAAATAAAACAAGTACAACCAAGCACACAAAAAACAATTCCATCCGAACTAATAGAGACGCTACCTAAAAAAAGACAAGCATTAGACACGTTTAAAACAGCAATGGCAATACACGAAATATTCACTGGAGAAAAAATAGATATGACAACTTATTCATACAAAAAAGATAGCAAAGTACCAAGAAACATCTTTAACACATTAAGAAACGTGCTAGACAAAGAAAGACGAGCAAAATACACAAGACCGCACTGGCTAAGCAGAAGAATAAAAGAACCAGACACAAATTATTTATTAAAAGAACTTAAAACATATTCTCACTACTGTGATGAACTTAAAGAAAAAATGAGCGAATTCTGCAAATCAAGAAACTAACCTTTAGCAGTATTCCACAACAAGTTAAAATAATTCTTATAACCTTTAGCAATATCTCTGTTCTTGATAAGAATAGCAATAGGCTCATCACTCCAAAGAATAATAGCAACATTATCACCATAAACATTTATCGCTGCAGGAGAAGAATATTCTTTAGGGATGAATTTTATGTCAGCATTAGGAATGCTCTTAATGTAATCATTGTTCTTGACAGATTCATCAAAAACAATCTTGACATTAATCTTTTTCTTAACTCTTTCTCTATCATAATGAGGAAAGTAAGCCTTCAAAATGTTCGGAGCATCAACAGACGCGCCAAAAACAAGAATCTCTTTACCAACCTCAATCTGATGATTGAAAACAGACTTTAATCCTAACCTTCCTCTAAAAAATGTTGTTTCTTGCTTTTCCTTAGAAGAATTATGCAACAAATCCAACTGAGGAAGAATCTGTTTCAAGTTATCCTGCTTCTCTTTTAGGATTTCCAATAACTGCTGAGGATCAACAGACTCAAAAAATTTAATATTATTCTGACTAATAAAAGAAACCAAACCTTTTTCGATTAACCTCTCAATAGAATCATAAACCGTCCTTCTATGAATGCCAGTTTTAGAAGTTATTTTGCCTGCTTGAGAAGAACCAAGCTCTAACAAAGCTAAGTAAACTTTAGACTCTGCTTCTGTAAGACCTAACTGCTCTAAAACCTCAGTATTCATGCTTTTTAGGATGTATGACTAGTATATAAAAGTTGTGGTGAACTATGTAACCACACATGTTTATATAGTCAAAATGTCTACCAACTAGAAAGAAAATGGCAAAGAAAAAAGAAAAACCAAAACAAGGAATACAACCATTATTCACAGCGCTAGTCTACGAAACAATAGATGATAGTGTAGAAAACTCAAGAGATGTACTACAAGCTGACATACCATCAATGTACGCAGAAGCAAGACTAGGAGTAGCAAGCTATGCAGAAATAAAAGCTGAGCTAGCAAAACTAGTGCAGTCAATAAAAGAAAGAAGATACCAAGGAAACATCCCCTACTTCAAAGAATGGCTCAAAGAAAACAAAGGAAACATAGAAGTTGAAGATCTAGAAGAACTTGTCTCTAAAGAAAAAGGAAGCGCTGCAATGATAACAGAAAAAGCAGTAGACAAAGCAGCAGAGTCAGAACAAGGAACACTCACAGCAAGAGTAAAAGCAAGAACAACAGGAGTAGACAAAGACACACTAAAATATTGGGGAGTAGAAATGTCAAACTATGCATTACTTGACGGATCAGACATGAATCCAGTATTCAGAAGAAACTGCCAGTGCGGACTCAAAGGAAAACACACAAACAAGAGAAAATTATGGGATTCAACAAAGACAGATGAGAAAAAACTTCTTGACGAATTATTAAAAGATAAAGATAAACTAACAACACCCAAAGAGCTAGGAAGAGAACTACACCTAAGCTGCTACCACGAAGCAGCACTAATAACAGAGACAAACCTGCAAAACAACCACGAAAGACCAAAAACCATACAAAACCTGCAAGAACCAACAACAATAGCATTCGACTTCACAAACAGATGGGATTTGGTATTTGAAGTATTCGCAAGAAGATACAAATACAAACAAAACTATGCAGAAATAGATAACTACCTATTCCAAAACGACATAATCACACCATACTTCAAAGGATTAATGAATGAAGGAAAAGTAAACAAAGAAGTAGTAAAGAAATCAAGACATTTTGGAGACATGCAAAAACAAATAATCATGAACCTACACAGCATGTTCCTAAAGCACGGGTTCAAATACAAAGGATTCGCAAACGAATTTGTTGAAGTAAAAAACAGGAAGAAATCATACCAGACAACAGGAATAGTCTACGAAAACCCATCAAAAGACACAGCATACCATATAATGTATGACAACACATTCTGGATGCCATACATAGTAAAAAAAGAATTCCTAGAATTCGGAACACAAAGAAAACCAACAAAATACCAATTAAGCCCACTAAATCTGTTATTCAACAAAAAAAGAAGAGAATTCATCTACGAAACAGATGACAGAACACAAAAACTGGCAAAAGTTTCAATCATAGAACCACAACAAGCAGCAGCAAGCGTGCAAGGAGCAAAAGCACAATACGATTCTTACAGGACAGGATTCATAGACAGGCAAGTCAACTAAAACAAGTATTCTGTATTCACTTATCGGTGGTAAAAAAGGAAACATTTATACATTCTGCATGTTGTGCGCCGGGGCTTCTGGTGCTGTAATTCGGGCTTTTAGGGTTTGCCATGGAGGTGGCAATCATGAAAGAAACGAATATGCAGAAAAATTTTGTAGAGAAATTATCCCAGTTAAGGAAAAATCTGAGTGCGCGTTTTCCGACGATAAACGTGCAGAATCTCGTTGAATCAATGGGTAAATTAGGTCATTACCATTACCACAAGAAAAAAATGATCTTGCTAGGTGATGAGAGAGAATTGTATAATTTCTTGATAGAAAACAGCTACAATCCTTACACGGTGTATCGTTGGCTTCTTTTAGAACGTCTGCCTGAAGAGTTAAGGTTTATGATTAAAGAGAGAAGAATGAGCCAAAGAAAAGCTGTTAGTGAAGCTTTAAGGTGGCGACATGAAACTAATGAAAGTTTAGGACAAAGCATAATGGCCAAAGGCATAAGGCTGATTGAGAGGATGTGAAGATGGGAAAGAACTATGCAAGACCAAGCAAGAACAGACCCATACCAAACGTCTTCAACAAAAAGCAATTAATAGCTTTGTTTGAATCTATCGAGGATTCTTCAGTATTTATGGGTTCTTTAATAGCTTTATTTTGTGGGTTAAGAATTAGTGAAGTCTGTAATTTGAAAAAACAGGACGTGGATTTAGAAAGCGAGAAGATAATGATACGAGAAGGCAAAGGAAGCAAAGACAGAGTTGTTATGTTGCCTAGCTGTTTGAAACCTATTATTCAGGAATGGTACAGGTTGAATAATAAGGAGAATGAATATTTTATTGTGACTTCTCAAGGCGGTCAGTATTACATCGGTTTTCTTTCAAATAATTTCGGAAAAGCATTAAAAAAAGCGAAGTTAAGAATTGAAACGTTCAAAACATGCGTCGGACAACAAAGGTACGCTTACAGCTTTCACACCCTCAGGCACACGTATGCGACGTATCTTTTGGAACAAGGTGTTGATTTGTATTATGTTCAAAGAAGTCTAGGACATACAGATATCCATACAACACAGATTTATGCTTACATCAGCAACAAAGATTTGCAAAGCAAAATCAATAAAGCATTTGGCAAAAAAACCGAAACCAGAACCGAAGCTTATCCTAGAATTGATGACCCTATTCATCTGCTAAAATTGAAGTTTGCTAATGATGAACTGAGTTTGCAAGAATTTACTGAAAAATTGGAAGTGCTTGAAAAGCTTGATGAAGCAAAGAAACCTTTGTTTTCATAAAGTTCAAGGCACGCAACGAGGGTTAAACCTCTGTGTGCTCTTTATAAATAAGTGCGCAACGAGAATTTTATTGAAATCTGTGACCATAAGCCGTATAAGCTAGTTTTTGGAAGGTTTGCAACGAGGGGCTGATATATGTATATATTATATCATTGTTAGGGCTAGTTTTAGTTCGTCTAGTTTTTCGGCAACTTCTGTTATTGTTAGGCAAAAGCTTTGTTTTTTGTCAATAAATTTTTTGTAATAAGTTAAGTGTTTTCTAGGACAGACTATTATCCAGTATTCAAAGTTTTTGTTAAGCCATTCTACTTTCTTGTTTATTTGGGTTTCTTTGTTGGTTCCTGTTTCTATTTCTACAGCTATTTTGCATTCTGAGTATGTGAATACTAGGTCTGCCCATTGGTTGTCGTAGTGGTGTTCTAGTTCTGCGTTGTGTGGGTCTAAGGTTTTGAGTAAGTGTTTTTGGCTGAAATGATGGTTGGATTCGTTTTTTTGTTTATTTCTGATTAGAACTTTATTGCCTAGTTTGCCTGTGGTAAGGTCTGTTGTTGAGTAGTATTTGTATCCATATCTTAGAAGTTTTTCTTTTTGTTCTGCATTCAGGTATTTTGCTTCATGGAAGTTTTGGTTGAGGAATTCTTTTTCTTCATCTCTTAAGTACGGGTCTTGTGGTTCTTCAGGTATTTCTTCGGTTATTTCTTCTTCTAGCTTTCCTTGGTCTAATAATTGTAGTGCTTTTAGGTATAGTTCTTGTTCTTGATTGTTCAGTTCGTGGAATGTTGATGGCAGTTCTTTGTTTTGCAGTATGAATCTGGCTGCTTTTTGCCATCTCTGTTCTTGTTCTTTTTGTTTTTCTTCCTCTCTTGTTTTAGCTCTTTCTTCGTCTATGTATTGGTCTTTTGCTTTTTCTATCAATTTTGGGTTTGTGTTTTTTGCCCAGTAAGGAATGGTTTCTATTGATTTTTTATTCTCAAAGTATTGTATCAGTTTTTGTATTGTTTCTTGTTCTTTCGCTTCTTGCTGCCGTATCCTCCTTTTTTCTTGTTGTTCCAGTTCATTTTTCATTTCTATCTTGTATTTTAGTTGTGCTGAGTCAGATTCTATTTTTTCTTCAGCATCTTTTATCTTTTCCTGAAATTCTTTGGCTATTTTGTATCCTTTAAGATTTTTTATTTCTTTTAGCGCAGATTCCAATTCTTTAATATCTTCATATTTTTTGCTTTTTATCCTGTCAAGCATCTTTCCATAATTTTCTTTGAATGCTTTCCTTGCTTTTTTGTGCTGTATTATCTTCCAAATTATTATTGAAATTATGATAAGCGTCAGTGCATAAGTTAGTATTTTGACAAAGTTTACATTTTTGAATCTGTAAAAGTTTATGTTCAGGAAAGGTGTCGAGATCAATAATAATGAAATAATTAGGGTAGTAATTATGAATTTTGTATCTGCCAATACTGTTTTTTGTTCTTTGCTTTTCTTATCCAAACAATATAAAGTGAAAAATAAACCGCATGCCCCGATCAAGAAAAGTATTGATGGAATGATATTATTAACTAATTGCTGTACTGGTTCATTTGTTACTGTTTGGTATGCTGCGTATCCTATCACTCCAACTATTAAAACAAGTGCGAATACTAATTCTTCGTTGTTGTCTTCAGACATTTTTTTCCCAAACTTTTTGAAAATCTTCTATAACTCTTGCTCCAGAATAATTCAGATACACATCAGTGGTCACTATGCTGCTGTGTCCAAGTATGGATTGTAATGCTCGGATATTTCCCCCTCTGTGAATATAACAGACTGCAAATGTGTGTCTTAGAACGTGCGGGCTTACTTTTTTAGTGATTCTTGCCCTGTCTGCTACAACCTTGACATATTTTTCTATGGTCCTGATTGCCAGTGGGAACTTTTTTTCGTGAGCGAATAGTTGTGTTAGGTAGAATCTGGTTATGTTGCTCATCGGTATGACTCTTCTTTTGTCACCTTTGCCTATGAGGCTTATGCAGCTTCTTTGCCAGCTGATCTTGTCTTCGGTCAGATGGGCTAGTTCGCTCACTCTCATCCCTGTTTCTAGAAGTGTGTTTATGGTCAGCTCTTCTTCAAAGCTTTTGCAAGCTTTTCTTAAATCATTTATTTCATTTTCTTCCAACGGTTCTCGTTTGTATGTGAATACCATTTTCTTTGCCTCCATGTTTGTTGAGCCTGTTGAGGCTCACGCTAGCTTTCCTTTTGTATTCATCACCTAAAAAATCAAAACTTTTCTTTTTTTACCTAAAACACTTAGTGCGCGTGTTGATATTTAAGCTTTAAGTGCAAAACATGCATACGTTATTATTAGAACATCTGTAGAGCATAAGAGGCATATAAATCATCCAATAATAGACCCGGGCACAAAAGTCAAAAAGCTACTAGGCTACTTTGTCCCTAAGCTACTTTTGAACAAAAGCTACTTTCAATAGAAAAAATATCTCCAAATAATCCCCCTCTGCACCCAAATAATGCATTTTGACAATTATTTAGAAAACAAAAAATAGTCGGGTTATTTAGAAGCATTTTTAAACTAGAATCTATCATTATATTAATAAAATGAAAAAAGTATTATTTTGCTTAATGCTCTTCAATGCATTGTTAATGACTGGGTGTGGTGAGAAGAAATTAGGGGTGGATATATCAGAGAATATTCTTCCATATTCAAATGAAAATCCATATTTGTCTCCTAATGAATATTCAACTATAAGTGGGTGTGCACCTTTTATAGGGGATAACAATGCATCTCTTAAAATCCTTTTTGTTAATCTAGATCATGTCAATTATTTTGATGAAGTGATTAATGATGCGATTTACAATCAGCTAAAAGAGATATCTCCTTTTAAAGAGAACTTTAATTCTCTTGCGTTATATTCTATAGACCTTGAAAATGAAACATATATGGGTTGTGGTATTCGTGGTGGTAATGGATTGTCAGGTTCGGGGTTTGGATGCAATGATGAAAAAATATACCTAAAAATAAAAGAAAAATGCCAAGTTGATGACTTTAGAGGCATCATCACAGTAGTCTTTGTAGAAACAGACGGTGGTGGTGGTGAAGGAGGGGATATAATTTATATAGGGGTGAGGTCAACCAATAGTGTCAACGAACTAATACCCATACCAAAAAATGCAGTAATACATGAAATAGGACATAATTTTGGTCTAGCTGATTTATATTACGGCACTTTTTATTTTAGTGGTCAGCCATCTCAATTTTGGCCAACTGGGTTTTCTAGGGCATTTTTGAATGTAGATGGTCCAGGTTGCGGAAAATGGTGTGGCTCCTATAAACCCGTATCAGAGTATAGTCAGTCCTTTTCTTCACAATGTCTTAAATTTTCAGATAAACAGACATGCATATCATTTAGCAGAACACAAGATAAATCATGTAATTACTCCACACATTTTACCCCTGATTGTTGTGTATGGTCTGATGAAAAATTTGAGTATTTTAACACCAATTGTGTACCTGCGTTTGGTTCTGAGAACATAGGCATTGATTGCCTTAATGGTACTGGCTGTTATTATGGGGCTGTGTATGGAAATTATGCATGGAGACCTGTTTTGAATCCGGTTGAGAGTATTATGTTTTCTCAACCTTCTGCTACTAAATTTGACCCAGTATCTCTAAGAGAATTAAATAAAGTGTTTGAATGTTGTCTATCATCTAATTCTTTAAACTCAGACTGTGCATCTTTTAGGAAAGAATATTCTGACTTTTTACAAAAGTACAATTTTAAGAAAAGAATAGGTTCTTGTGGACATAAGGTAAACACGTAATCGCTTTGATAAAAAAGGGATTATCTTAGTTAAAACTCAAAAATGGTTTATTATCTACGGCAACCTTCCAAACAATCCACCCCTTTTTCTAAGGTTGTTTATAAAGGTGTTTTATTTATAAATGGGCAGGGGAGAGGATTATTTGATGTTTTTTACCGACGCACAACATGTAGAAAATCTTAGGAAGATTTATAAAATCTAAAGGCCTTTAGTTTATTTAATATAATCAAATTGAACCCATAAAGTTAGAAAAGTTTTTTGCGCCGATTTTAACATTTTGGTGCGGAAAAGGTTTTCGTAACGAATTACGCACTAGGGCGTATAACATCAGAATTTTGGTGTTTCAGCCATTTGTTACTAAAAAGTAGTAAATGTGCCGAAACATTTATATATCTAGAAATTTTCATACCTTTTATGGACATGCAAAAAGAACAAAAAGAAGTAGACAAGATGTGCGAAGACTTAGTAGACATGCACATAGAAGACTTACTAAAAGGAAAAAATGATGCTGTAGGAATAAGTGCAGCCTTAAGAAGCGACCTTACGAGAGACAACCCGGAACTAGATGCCAAATGGGAAGAAGTGTATAGAAGACAACCAAGCTGTAAAGACATCGCTGATGCAACAAGATACAATGATGCTATGCGCGAGAAATACGTAAGAGTATACAAGATATGCAAAGGAATAATCGACGAATAAAATTCTAGACAAAAAATTCCGAAACTTTTATAAACAAACTTTCTATTTTAATACTATACTTGTACAAAAAGAGGAGGATGGTATAATGACTGAAAGATCAAGCTCGATACCAAAAGCACCATGCGGAAGAATCCTAATGGAATCAGGAGCTAAAAGAGTCAGTGCTGATGCACTAGATGCTTTCTCTGACATACTTCAAGAAAAAGCATTATCAATAGCAGAACAAGCAGTAAAGATAGCAAAACACTCAGGAAGAAAGACAGTGCACGAAGGAGACATAAAAATAGCAGCAAGACTATAAACACTTTTTTTATAATTTTAAAACATTATCCTTCTTGAAAGCATACATCAACCTATTATAAGAATGAGGGCTCCTAATCCCCAACTCAGCATCAACAAAACCAAATACTTGAACATTGTAACATTTCTCCTCCAAAAACTTTGCTCTGTCAAGCAAAACAATCTGTTTACTAATATCTGAAGCAAGAATATCACCTTTCAAAACGCCATTATTTGGTCTTTCATTATCATTACGTGCACACTCATCCTTGACAAAACTTAAAATATCATTTCCCTTACTCATCATATAATTACTGATAAATTTATCACTTCTTGAACCAAACAATTCTCCACGGCTAGGAACATTAACAATTATACTTGCATCATATCTATTGGCAAGTTTTGCAACAGCAGCTTCCTCACAAACAGTCCTGAAACCAGTAAAAATCTTTGTGCCAAACTCTAATGGATTAATACCCAGATCAGAATCCTCTCTTAAATATTCACACCTAAGCTCAAGATTGCTCAACTTTTTCTGAGCAGCAGACATCCTAGCATTAGTTAACAAACCAGGTTCATCAGATCCATCTTTTAACCTGCCATCAGGACGATATGCCCCAAACCCATCAAAACCCATAACTTTAGAACCCCTCTTCTCTTCAGCAATATAAGACGTAAACTTGTCTCCCATACCACAAAACAAGTCAGCGAACAAGACCCTTCCATTATTAGGAGTTTCAGAAACCAAAGCCCTAAGAAGATTCTTTTCATGAACACTCCTTCTAGGAATAGAAGAGTCAAGATTAGATATGTCTGGGTAGTTTTTCAAGACAGAAATTGAATTATCAATCAATTCACCAACCTGAGTCATTTTCTGACACCTTTATAATCTGCAGGCCTGACAAGTTCATCATTAATGAAAACATCAAAAACTTTCTCCTTAACACCAAAAGGAGCCAACTCCCTACTAGCAACAGACTCTAAAGAATCACCATCAAGCAAAAACTCAGGCAATCCCTGAGAAACACTCTTGAAACCATCCCAAATCCTAGCGCCAACAGAAACCAAGTACATGCTATTACTGTAAGAAGAAACATTAATCGCGATATTCCTACCAGGTGGAAGACGTCTCAATAAACCATCAACCTTCAAAAAATACTCAGTCACAGAGCGACATCCTGCATATTTTCCGTCATCAACCATACACAAGAATATCAAGAACTAATATATAAACCTTTTGGTTATTAACCACTGATTAGTGGTAAAAATAGGAATATTTATATACTAAAGTTGCACTTAAACCCTTATGACAAACTTGTTTATAGAATTATTGGTGGACGAAGAAGCTTTATGCTTAATGAGAAATGTTGAAGGAAGAAAAAAATATTCTCATGTATCAGAAAAAGTGCTTAAATACTTCGAAGGACAAAACCTAAACCCAAACAATTTTTTCTACAGAGGCTTGCGCTTCAAGAACACAGACTCGCTAATGAACATATTGTATCACGGAACAGACAGGTTTATAGGACACGATTCAAACAGTAACCCATACTTTTCTCCTGACCTCACTCCTTTCAGAAATGATGGAACAATAAAACCGCTAAACGCTGACACTTACGCAGTCCCAGACCTAAACTGGGCTTTTGCATTCACAGAACTAACAGACCCAAAATACTCATCTGAAAAAGAATTATTCCCTCTAATAACTTTATACCACGCTTCAAAAATTTCAGGAGAAAGAATCCCCCCAAACGGAGGAGAGCAGTGGCGTTGCGCATTCAAAACAACACCAAAAGAAGCTCTCGCAGGAATAATCAAAGTCATTTATTCACAATAGAAAAAGAAAAACTACCTTAGCTCTTTGAGCCACATCAAACCAACCTTAAGCATCAACTTGTTAAACTTATCAGACAACTTATAAGTCTTCTTATACAAATCATAATCTATCAATCCCATGCTCTTCATAGGAGTAAGAATCCTATCATAGAATTGCCTCTTATTATACGAGATCTTAACCTTCTTACCAGTATATGGTGGCTTATCTATTGTAGTAACATAATTACCCTCATGCAACTGAGTAGCAAACATAGACATCTCAGTCTTACCAATCTCCCCACCATTCTCCTTAATATGAGAAATAAGAAGCCTTCCGACAATCTCCTGCTGCTCAGTAGCAAACAAAATCTTGAAAATATCATCCGGCATATTAAACTGATCAAACAATATAACCATACAAAAATACCCCCTAATTGGGTTTGTAATATATATTCCATTATATAAATGTTACTATTTAGTATATTAGTCGCGTAATGAGGGTAATGTAGAAAAGATAGACTTTACAACAATCCAGTAATATTTAAATACAGGCAAATTTTAGGTTTTTGAGTCAAGTATTCGGGGGCTGGTAGTATAATCCGGTTAGCATTCGCCCATGGCATGGGTGAGATTCGGGTTCAAATCCCGACCAGTCCATAATCAAAAAAAGGTGTTTAGATGATAAAAAAACTAAAAAACAAAATCTCACAATACTTCAAACACGAAAGCCACGGCTTTGACCACACAGAAAGAGTATACAACCTAGCAGTCAAGATTGCCACAAAAGAAAAAGCAGACATGTCAATTATAAAAGCAGCAGCACTACTTCACGACATAGGCAGATCACTTGAGTATGAAAATAAAGAATTATGCCATGCCGAAGAATCAGCAAAGATGGCACCAAAAATTCTCAAATCAATAAATTTTCCGAAACAAAAAGTTCTCGCAACAATACATTGCATATTAGTACACAGATACAGCAAAGGACTAAAACCAGAAACAAAAGAAGCAAAAATAATCCAAGACGCAGACAGACTAGACTGTCTTGGAACACTAGGGATAGCACGAGTCTTTACAAGAGGCGGAGAAAAAAACAGGCAAGCATACGACCCAAACAATAAACAATCACCAAAAACATCAATCGGACACTTCTACCAAAAAATACTCAAACTCAAACCAAAAACATTCCACACAAAAACAGCACAAGAAATGGCAAAAAAAAGATATGAATACACAGAAGAATTTGTGCAAAGATTTGAAAAAGAATGGAGCGGACAAATATGACAGATAAAACAAAACGCGACAAAATAGTGCCATGCATACTTGCAGCAGTAGTCCATGAAGGAAAAATATTGTTGATACACAGAACAAAAGAACCATATCTTGGACACTGGGCAATGACTGGAGGAAAGATAGAATTCGGAGAACACATAGAAGAAACAGCAATAAGAGAAGTGCTAGAAGAAACAGGACTGAAATGCAAAGTAGAATCAATAAAAGGAATAGCAACAGAAATAGTGCATAATGAAAGCGAAGCAGAACAACACTTCATAATGTTCATAGTACAACTAAAGCCAGAAACCACTAAATTAGTGGAAAGCGATGAAGGAAAACTACAATGGTATAAGTTTGAAGAACTAGATAAGATAAAGATAGTGCCAAGCGACCTATTAATGATAAAAGAGTTTGTCCTGAAAAACAAACCAATGAAAGTACACAGGATAAAAGTAAAACGAGACAAAGAAACATACGAAGTAGAAGAATTCGTGTGAGGTGAGAAGATATGGACTGCATACAACAGAAATCAAGGATTTCTGAGCATGCAAGCGAAGCTTGCATATTCTGTAAAATAATCAAAGGTGAAATACCATCAACAAAAATATATGAAGACAAAGAAGTACTAAGCTTTCTGGATATAAACCCAGCAAACAAAGGACATGCTTTAGTTATACCAAAAAAACATTACGAAACACTAATAGACATTCCAGAAAAAGAAATAGGAAAAATAATGGAAGCAGTGCAAAAAATAGCAAGAATGATAGAAAAAAACTTAAAGCCAGACGGCTACAACATACTAATGAGCAATCATGAAGCAGCAGAACAAGTCATAAACCACGCACACATACACATAATACCAAGATACAAAACAGACAACTTCAAACTGACGTGGACACACAAGAAATATGAAGAAAAAGAGATAGAAGCAGTAAAGAAGAAAATAACACAAAATTTATAAAACAACAATTAGTCCTTACCAGGCAATGGCGGTGTAACTCAGCCTGGTAGAGTGATGCTCTCATAAGGGTTAACTTGAGAGAGGCATCTGTCACGAGTTCAAATCTCGTCACCGCCATACATATTTTTTCAAAAAAAAAGGGGTGTGAAAAACAACTAGGTAGATGCAAAAATGGCAGAAATATGATTTTTTTGGGTAAAAAACACCAAAAAAATTATATACTTCCTAATCAATAAGGTGTATTATGTCAAAAGATACTGATTCAAAGTTTGTAAGAGACATGCTTGAAAAAGCTAAAGACAAAAATCAAGCAAAACCGCAATCCAGATCTGAAGGCGTAAACAACAAAGAAATAGAACAACTAACAGAGAATATAAGAAATAGGATACAGCAGAAAAGCGACAAGAAATAAGAGTTCTGAAAAACGCCGAAAAAACAATTTCTAAATATTTTAAATCACTTAACAATATAATTAAAGAAATAAACAGTAATGATAAAAATATCAACTAACGAAGCAATAAGGAAATATTCTGCAACCATCCAATACGCACTAGATAAAACACTAGCATTCATCTTCTGCTTATCAGTAAACAAAGGACTAGTGCCTCTAAATGTATACAAAGCAGAAGCACTATAACCCATCATAGCACAAATCAAAGGAGCAAACATGAAAACAACAGGCAACCTAGTAAAGTAATGCTTCAAATCACTAGAAACAAGAATCCAAATAATCCAAACAAAAATACCAAAAACAGACAAGATCATAGTAGCAGGATACCTAGAATACCTGATAGCATCAGCCCAATTAGAAATAATCCTCTCAGCAGCCCTCTTATAGATACGAGGCATAACAATATAATGAGTACAAAACCTAGTGACCAAAAACAGATCAGCAACACCAAGAAACAAGAAAAAACCCAGCCAAAACATAGAAAGCTTAACAGTGTTAGTCCTGAATAGAACATAAGTGCCAAACAAAACCAAATTAAACAAGATAATATTAATGAACTCACGAACGGCTCTTCTGTTAATAATAAAAATACCTAAGAAAAAACGCTCCCTCTCATCATAGCGCTCACCATACAAGTCACCATAAACATTCTTGAACTCCTCTTTCTTAGAAACTATACAAAACACCTCTTTTTTACAAATTCGAAACAAAATACATTTATAAACTTAACTAATCATTAACTAAACCAAGCAACTTCTTCTTTTTCAAGCGTAATTCCGCAATCCTATTCCTGCACTCCTCCTTTTTCCCCCTATTCTCAACCAAAGCATCATACAATTCCTTATTTTTACTAATTGCTTCCCTATACAAAATATTTGCTTGCTTAATCTCTTCTTTAATAGTATCAACATCATTAACATTAATAGACTTCACAGGAAACAACTTCCTATGCTCAAAAATCTTAGAAGGATCAAGCTTACCCTCCTTAACCAACTGCTTCTCCTGCTCTGTCAAACTAACTCCCACAAAAACCACCTCTCCATTGTTTAATAAATAAAACGCCACGGCTCAGATTTGAACTGAGATTGCCTTGCGGCAAGTGGTTCTCACAAATGTTAGCATTTAGCTATACAAGTTCGAGACCACCGGATTACCAGATTGTCCCACCGTGGCATAACCAGAAAGAAAAAGACCTTCCTTTAAAAAAGTTATTAATCAAAAACCTTTCTCATCACTAAGCTTACCACTAGCAGCCAAAAAAGCAACATAATAAGCCTTCAAAAAATCCCTTTCAGAAGGAAAACCATAATTAATGCCTAAAATCCTACAAACACCCCTATCATTAATTATACTATCAAACTCCCCACTCATCCTAGCCTCTAAACTCTTATCTCCAACAACACCATCCTCAACAATCTTAGAAATAGCAGCATCACTCAAACTCTTAAGATTCTCAACAGCAACACTATACACATTCTTCAAACAAAAATCCTTAACATCATTCATACAAACTCATACCCCCTCAACAAAAGCTTTAAACCAAAACCCCTTAATAAACCTAACCAAAATTCTTCAAAGTAGTCTGCTTCTTCTTGATATCCTCAAAATACTTAGGAGGCTCAACCTTGACAAACTTGAAACCCCAACCCTCTAACATCTTCAACGCATTAGGACTAATCTTAGGAGCAGCAATAAAACCTCTAACATTATCAATACCTTTCATACTCTTAACCTTCTCAACATAACGCCTTAGCTGGGTAACGGCATCCAAGCTCGCAGCATAACGCTTGCATTCAACAACAACTAAGAAATTATTTTTATCATAACCAAAAACATCAATAAAACCAAAAGCAGTCTGCTCCTCCAAACTAATAGGCTTAAAACCCTTCTCTATCAAATCAGGATTATTATACAACATAATAGCCATATCCTTCTCACTACCAGCACTAACCAAAGTAACACCATCCTCTAACCTAAAACTATTCAAAAAATTAACCCTATCAAACTCAACCTTCAAACGCTGACCATCCTTAGGCAAAGTAGACAAGATAACCAACTTGAAATCCCTAATAAAACACTGACTAACACTATCAGCAGGCATCCAATTAATAGGAGCATTACCCTCCTTCTGATGAATAATAACAGTACCATCACCTTTAAGAAAAAGAATTCTCTCACCAAACTCCAAATAACTCTCAGCCCTACCAGTATACCAAACCCGGCAATTACCACCAATAATACAACAACTCCTACCATTAATCGCGCCAGACAAAGCATCACTACAAGAGTCTAGCGAAGGAAACTTCAAAACTTCCATAAACAACAAGGAAAAACCCAGAATATTAAAAGTTTTGGGAAAACAAGGTCTTTCCAAAGAAAAGCTTAAATATAACCGACGCCTATACTTAACTAAAGTTGGGTGTAGAGTAGAGACAGATATATGTTTAGTATTCCATACGAAAAAAAAGAGGAACTAGTACAACTAGTAAAAGGACAGATAGGAACACAGGATCCTACAAGAACAACAATAGACAGAGTAGTTTCTGAAAACATTCTTCACTTATTCAATCCAAACGACGTTCTAGGAGTAGCATACGATTTCGGAATGCTAATATCAGCGTGCGCAACAGATGGGCAAAGATACAAAGCAAACGGACAATGGATAACACCAACACCAGACCTAGCACAAAAACTAGGAAACGGAAACTACAAAAACTTATCAGACACATACTGTGATAAATGTGCAAAAGAAGTACAACAACAAATAGACGCAATGAAACAAGAAGAACTAAGCCGTTAAAAAAATAATTCTAAAAAAATAAAAAATAAGGTGCCCTGGCCGAGATTTGAACTCGGGTCTTTGCCTTTCTTTGCTGCAACCTTAATGCAACTCGAGAGGGCAAAATGATTGGCCGGACTACACTACCAGGGCAAATGAATGAAAAGCGCCACGGCCCAGATTTGAACTGGGAAATCCTTGCGGAAACAACCTATCTCTGCTTTCAAAAAAACGAAAGCTTCCAGGGTTGCGCGGTACCGGGTTGCGCCACCGTGGCAACTAGCTCAAAGAATTAAAGAATCGTTTATAAAGTTTTCCGTAACCAAAAAAATTCTAAGAAAAAATAATTTACTCAATCATCTCAATTTCTATATTAAGACCTTCAGGAATAGGAACTCTCATGACAAGTCTTAGTGCTCTCTCATCAATGCCTAAATCAATAAGTCTCTTATGGATACGCATCTCGTACCTTTCCCAAGAAGCTTTACCTTCACCAGAAGGAGATTTTCTAGTAGTAATCTTCAAACGCTTAGTAGGTAAAGGAATAGGTCCTCTCATCTCAACACCTGTCTTGTCAGAAATATCCTTGATATAATTACAAACTTGGTTAATCTTGTTAATGTCGGTACTTGCTATCTTAATTCTTGCTTTTTGCATAACACAACCTTTCTCCCTTGTTTACCCCATGATAAGATCCAGTTTCACCATGATCTTAATTAAAAGATTAAAAAAATAATAAAAAATTAACCCATCTTTTTCGCAACTAAATCAATACACATACCAGCAGCAACTGTTGAGCCAGAATCCCTAATTGCAAATCTTGACAATTGAGGAATTGTCTTCTGAGTCTCAATCACTAAAGGCTGGACTGGCTTGAACTTGACAATTGCAACATCACCATTCTTGATAAAGTCAGGATTCTCCTGCAAAACCTCACCAGTAGCAGGGTTCAACTTCTTCAAGATAGCAGTCACTTGACAAGCAATCTGTGCAGTGTGAATATGGAACACTGGAGTGTAACCAATAGTTATGACAGAAGGATGGTTCAAGACAACAATCTGAGCAGTGAACTCCTCAGCAACAGTAGGAACATTATCAGCATGACCAATAACATCTCCTCTAGTAATGTCCTTCTTACCAAAGCCCCTGACGTTGAAACCAATATTGTCACCAGGCTCTGCGCTCTGCATCTGTTCGTGATGCATCTCAATAGTCTTAATCTCTCCAGGAACTCCCTTACCTTCTCTTCCAGGAACAGCAACAACCTTGTCACCAACCTTAACAATTCCAGTTTCAACTCTACCAACAGGAACAACACCGATACCGGTAATATTGTAAACATCCTGAATAGGAAGTCTCAAAGGCAAGTTAACTGGTTTTTCAGGCTCCTTCAACAAATCCAAACACTGCATAAGTGTAGGACCAGTATACCAAGGCATCTTGTCAGATTTCTTAACAATATTATCGCCCATCAAAGAAGCGATAGGCAAAAACATAACTTGGTCAACCTTCCAACCAGACATCTTAAGAACGTTAGTTATAGCACCCTTAACTTTTTCATACCTTTCCTGAGAGTAACCCTGCATGTCCATCTTGTTAACAGCAACAATCAATTGACCAACACCCAAGATCTTAGCCAATCTTGCGTGCTCAACAGTCTGCTGAGGAAGTTCTGCAATAGTCTCAGTACCCTTAATCTCGTTAGCTCCACAGATAAGAACACCAGCGTCAGCTTGAGAAGCGCCAGTAATCATGTTCTTGATAAAATCCCTGTGACCAGGAGCGTCGATGATTGTAAAATAATACTTAGGAGTCTCAAACTTCTTGTGAGCAAGATCAATAGTTACTCCTCTTTCTCTCTCTTCCTTCAAGTTATCCATGACGAAAGCGAACTCAAAACCACCCTTACCCAGCTCTTCAGCCTTCTCTTTCAACTTTCTCATTGCTTGCTCGTCAACATTACCCGAGTCATACAATAATCTACCTACAGTTGTGGATTTACCATGGTCTACGTGTCCGATGAAAACCAGATTTATGTGTACTTTTGCCTTAGCCATATTATACTCCCTCCCTCATTTTAAAGGTTAATAGTGAATTTCCCTTACTCGTGTTCGGGAAACTCTGTTTATTTATAAAGCTTTTGTTTTGACCCACTTATTTGGTGGGCGTGAAATTTATACTCCAACTTGTGAATCACTCAAACCTTTTCTCTCCTTAATCTGCCTAACAACTTTTTCCTGAATCTCACCAGGCAACCTTTCAAAAGTCTGATCAGACAAAGATGAAACTCCTCTACCAGCAGTTGATGATCTCAAATTAGAAGCCCAACCAAGCAATTCCATAACAGGAAGCTTAGCCATTATAGTTGCCTGACCACTGTCATCGCGCAAATCAAGCAATTGCCCCCTTTTTGAAGAGACAAGCTTTGTAATCTCGCCCATAAAATCTGAAGGGCACTCAATCAACAAAGTCTGAATTGGCTCAAACATAACAGGACCAGCAGTCATCATTGCCCCCCTAATACCTTCCCTAATAGCAGGGTAGACCTGAGCAGGACCTCTATGGATAGCGTCTTCGTGAAGCTTCATATCAGTCAACTTAACCATCACATTAATGCAAGGCTCTCTAGCCAAAGGACCATTCTCCATAACATCCTCAAACATGTCAAGAACCATCTCTAAAACTTCAACCATATGAACCTGACCTTTAGTCGTGTCCAAAAACATGCTACCATTAAAAACATCCTTGACCTGATCAGCCTCTTTCAGTTCCATGCCAGCATCCATCAACTGTTGTCTTAATTCCAAATTCTTTTTCTTAATCCTACCAACCGGAATCCTAGCTTCCTTAAACGCATTCTTCAAACCATCAGGCATTGGTTCTACAATAAAATAAAATTTGTTGTGCTTGTTAGGAGTCTTACCCTCAATCTCTTGAGAAGCTTTGGTAATTGATTCCCTAAAAACAACAATGGGTGAAGAAGTTCTAATCTCAACATTCTTCTCAGTCCTAATCCTATTCTCCACAATCTCTAAATGCAACTCACCCATACCACTCATCAAGTTCTCACCAGTCTCTTCATTAATGTGAATCTTGATAGAAGGATCCTCTTTTGAAACCTTTCTCAAAACCTCAACAACTTTAGCAAGATCCTGCGGCTTAGCAGGCTCAACAGCCTTTGTAATAACTGGTTCAAAAATGTGTTTCAACTCTTCAAATGGCTGTTCAGGTTCAAGAGTGATAGTTTCACCAGCACTACCAACAATACCACCAATAGCGATGACATTACCAGCAGGCAAAGAATCAATCATCTCAGGCTTGATACCACTATAAATGTAAACAGTTTGGACTCTTTGCTTTTGCTTTGCAAGATTAAGATAAACTTCCATTCCAGTCTTCATAGTACCACTAAACAATCTACCAGCAGAAAGCTCTTTACCACTCCTAGGATCAATAACTATCCTAGTAATAATAAAAGCAAGCTTACCCTGCGCGTTACAATTCACTAGATCCTTACCAAACTCAGAATCTGGATCACCCTTCCAAATTTTAGGAATCCTATACTTCTGAGCCTCAAGAGGAGTAGGATGGTGCTTGATAACCATATCCAAAATAACTTCGTGCAAAGGAGCATTAGCCCAAACCCACTCTTTCCTAGCTTCCTCATCCATAGAATAAATCTTTTCAATATCAGAAAACTTAACATTCTTCTTCTGCATGTAAGGAACACTCAAAGCCCAATTATCTCTTGCGCTACCAAAAGCAACACTGCCATCAAGAGCATTGACTTTCCACTTCTGCTTGTAATCTGGTTCACAAAGCTGCTCAATAAGATTGTTGAATTGCAAAATAATCTCAAAAATCCTTTGCTGGATCTTTTCTGGAGTCAACTTCAATTCCTTAATCAACCTGTCAACTTTGTTAATGAACAAAACCGGTTTGACCCTTTCCCTAATTGCTTGCTTCAAAACTGTTTCAGTCTGTGGCATGATGCCTTCTGAAGCACAAACAAGAACTATAGTTCCATCAATAGCTCTCATAGCCCTAGTAACATTACCACCAAAATCAATATGACCAGGAGTGTCAATAAGATTGATCAAATACTCTTTACCACGAAACTCGTGAACCATTGAGACGTTAGCAGAATCAACAGTCAGCAATCTCTCCTGCTCATCCTTGTGCTGCCAAGTAGCCATACCTGCATCTAGATCACCAGCACTATCTTCAGACATATAACCTGAAGCAGCAAGCAAGTTATCAGTGAAAGCAGTCTTACCATGATGAATGTGAGCGCTAGTGCAAACGTTTCTGATATACTCAGGACTACTAGCAAGCCTAAAAACTCTTTCCATCCTACTTTCTCCCATTTTCAAACCCTCCTCTATAAAGTATGTACTTCGTGAACTGTCTTGTAAGAGTGCAGTTCTTTCTTATCAAACCACAACTCAACTTCAATCTTAGCCTCTTCCTTATTACCAGAAGCATGGATAAGATTCTTAATCGCTATGCCCTTCTTGTCAGCGTACTCATAACTCACATGAGCATAATCTCCTCTAATTGTTCCAGGAGCAGCGCTCTTAGGTTCAGTGCCACCAACCATCTTCCTAACTAACTCCACACCATGAACTCCTTCTAAAACCATAGCTATAACTGGTCCTTCAGTAATCATCGCTTCAAGCCCTTTGTAGAAAGGCTTGTCAACATGCGCTTTGTAATGTTTTTTCGCAAATTCCTTATTGACCCAGAACATCTTCATTGCTACAATCTTCAATCCAACACGTTCAAACCTGTGAATGATCTCTCCAGACAATCCTCTCTGGACACCATCAGGCTTGATAAGAACCAAAGTTTGCTCAATCATTTTGCTCTTTCCTCACACCACCTTTCTTATGCAACTTAGACCATTTAGTCTCCAAAGGTTTTCTTTTTAATTTGAAAATATTTTTTTCACATTTGTTAGAACAAAAATTAAAAATTTTTCCATCAGTCTTGACAAACATCTTGCCAGTCCCTCTTTCGATGTCAGAACCACAAAAAGTGCATTTAACCATTTAGACACCACCCCTACCTTTCTTGTTAAGTGGACGAGACTCGATTTCAGTTTCTCTCAACATCAAGATATCACCAGGCCTGATAGGACCTTTAACATTTCTTCTTAATATTTTGTTTTCATCCCTACCTTCTAAAATCTTGCATCTGACCTGAATAGCTTCTCCTCTAGTTCCAGTCCTACCCATAACTTCCTCAACCCTAGCAGCAAAACCACGAGTGAACTGAACAGCACCCTTAGCCTGTTGCTCCTGTTGTTGACCTTGAGGCGGAGTATGACCACCTCTAGTGTTCATCTTTGCCCTATCCTGTTTTTTCTCTTCTTCTGCCATGTTCTCACATCTTTAACTCATTAAGAATAGATTTTACTAGATCCTTAGCTTCGCCCTCTTCAGTTATCGCGACTGCTGTAGTACCAACCTCAATACCTGCAGAAGCTCCTAATTCTTCTTTACTAGAAACCTCAACAGCAACAATATTCTTTTCTTTTGCTAACAAAGGCAAATGCATCACGATTTCAGGAGGAGTAACATCTTTAGCTATCGCAACTAGTTTTGCAGTACCTCTCTCTAAAGCTTTAGTAACTTCATTAGTGCCCTTCTTGATCTTGCCAGAAGTCTTAGCAACTTCAATCGCTTCAAAAACCTTATCCATCAAACTTTTTTCAATCTGAATTCCAACCATTTTATAATCCCTCCATTATTAAGGTAATAAAGAATTACCTCATATCAGGCCAACCACGACCATCATATAATCACTGGTAACTTTGAGAACTAAGAGGAGGTTTATAAAGGTTACGGATGTTAAGGTTAGTACTAATTAGTAGTAATTATAGAAAGGTTTATTAATGCCAAAAACATAACCATTATAGATTGGGGATTGTCATGGAAGAAAACACTAATACAAAACAACATGTTTCATTTGATGAACTAATAAATTCTATAATCCAAAAAGCAGGATACTCTCCAGAACAATTAGGAAAGCCGCATGAATCAAAACTCTTGTGGGAAGAAAAAAGGTACGGAGATGAAAACCATCCAAACGGATGGGGAAAAGAAAGAACATTCAACAAAGACAAATTCTTACTAACACACACTTACGAAGAAACACACAAAGCAAAAAGCCAAACACTACAAGTAAGATTCCTAGACAGAATAATAAAACTAGAAGAAAGAGACCATCAAACAAGAATGATGTACAAAGAAGGAAACGAACTATACCAAGAACAACCAATCACAGATTACTCGCTAGAAAAAGTGACCCAACAAATCTGCACACTATTAAGCATAAAATAATCTTCTCAAACTACCTTTTGTGCTCCTAAAAAACTTATGAATGACTTTCTTGTTAACACCATTAGTGTAGAAACTAACAAAGAAATCAATCCACACAGAGAATGCATGCGAAACTAGCATCTTCAACATGTTAAACAATGTAACCAAACTGAAACTTTCCACTCCCATAAAATGCTGGAAGAAAGAAGTTGATTAAAAAGATTTCGAAAAACAAAACTAAATCATCTAACTATTAACTTAGAAAAATAATCAACAGCTTTAACCAAATCACTAACTTTCTGAGTCTTGAAAACAAAAGAAGAAACACCGGCATCATAACATTTAGAAATAAAATCTTCAGACGGGTTAAGTGAATAACTAATCACAGGAATCTTAGGATACAAAGACCTGCAGAAATTGATAAAGATAAGGTTACTATCCTCACGAGGAAAACCATTCACGACAACACTAAACTGCTTATCCCTAAGATACCTAAGACCCTGATTATGGTCATCAACAACACTAACATAATATTTAGAACTTAAAACTTTAACAACTCCATCCATAAACATCTTGTCAGTCTCAACCAACAACACATCTTTCAGGCTCATTAAAGATATACAAGGAAAACTTCTTTATTTATAACCTTTATGCAAAAATCAGAACCAATCCCGATTCCTGAAAAGAATTATTCCAATCGTGCAAAAAAGAATAGAGAAAATTATAGTGATGCCAAAAGCATGAGGGTTGTCCTGAAAAGGAAGCTTAACATTCATACCATAAATGCTTGCAACAAGAGTAGGAATCATTATCAATATGGTGACAGAAGTCAAGAACTTCAAAGTCTTGTTTAACTTATTAGAGATGATAGAACCAAAAGCATTCATCATACCATTAAGAATATTAGAATAGATGCTGGCCATCTCCAACGCCTGCTTGTTCTCAATGATGACATCATCCAACAACTCCCTATCATCCTCAAAACGAGTGAACAAGTTATTGCTGACCAATTTCTCAATCAAAATACTATTAGCCTTAATCGAGGTACTAAAATAAATCAACGATTTCTCTAATTTCATCATCTGTACGAAATCCTCATTCCTCAAATTGCTCTCAAGCTCCCCCTGTACAGACAACCTCTTCTTGTTAATCTTTTTCAAAGCATCAAGGTAAGAACGAGAATTAAGCAAGAACAACTTAAGAATGGTCTGGATCTTCTTTTTAGTAGAAATCCTCAAAACCTTCAACTTATTAATGATCTCATTCTTGTGATCATAAGCCAAAGTAAGAAAAAAATCCTTATAAATAAAAATACCAAGAGTACAGGTTGAGAACTCAAGCTCATCATTATCACTCTCTTTCGGAACCCTTAAGACGATGAAAACCATATCCTTCTCTTTAGCAGCCTTAGGCTGCTCATCAGGATCCTTAACATAACCAACAAACTCCTTGTCAAGGTCAGCGAAAGACTTCAACCTTTCAAAATCCTCCTCTTCAGGAGACACCACATTAACCCAGCAGCCAGGTTCAAAAACATCAATCTTCTGCAAACCATCCTTAGAAGACTTAAAAATCTCAATCATAAAAAAACAAAGACACAATAATATAAAAGCTCTTAGTGTAACTCTAAAGTGGTTAACAATGAAAAGATTTTTAAACAAAAATCACTAACCAACAAGCATGGGGCTGGAAGAATACCTAGAACGAGGAGACGAGACAAGTCTACAGGGAAAACTATGGATGTACGGGCTTTGCGGAAAAAAACTTTATGCAGCATACATAACAAACAAGCCGGAAACAATACTAACAGAGACAAGCAGCATAATAGGCACTAAAAATATGCAAGGCACAATAGAATCAGTAGAATCAGTAGCAGAACAGGCAGGAGAAAAAAACGGACTTTTCATCTCACCAATGTACGAACTTGAAAACAAAACACACCTATTAGAAACAGGCACAGACCTGATGAACGTTGGAAGATTCCCAAAAATGAAACAATTACAAGAAGAAATCTTTTCCTTATCAAAGATATACTCGCTGGTGTACACAGGACAGCAAGAAAAGAAAAAAATCCAGCAAAGACAATACAACATAAACCAATTCATGAACGAATACCTAATCCCATACCTTGACGCTGTAACACACAATCTAAAAATTGAAAAACCAAAAGCAAAACAAAGACTTCTAGATTACGCAAAAACAAAAAATTTCCCAAAACAGATGAAAGAAGACATGCAAAAAATAACGCAAGTATGGGAAAACAAACAACTAGACAACAAGATAAGACAAGCATGGGTAGGGATGCAAGTAGCATTCATGAATTCTTACATGAAAGCACGAACAGATGAAAGAGAATATGAGAACACAGCAAAAATCAAGAAAGAAAGAGATGATTTTGCAAGAGAACACAACATCTAATCCTTATTCTTCTGATATTCCTTAATCGCAGACTTTAATTCAGAAATGGTCAAGTCAGGAAACAATTTCCTAGAAAAATAGATGTGAGCATGAATTGAATCCCACAACAACAAAGAATCCTGCTCAATCCTGACACCATTCTTGACAATCAAATCAGGCGGGATAAAATATGAAGAATAAATATTATCCTTAATAGTCTCCTTAGTGATATCATCAGGATCAAGCTTTTTAGCAGCAACCTTCTTAGCAATAATCTTGCAAGAATCAACAATCTCCTCCTGACCATTATAGTTCACGCAAAAATTAAGGAAAAAAGTATCATAATCCTTAGACTCTTCAATAATCGACTTAATCCTGTCAACAGCCCTGCCAGGAAGATCATACCATTTGCCCAAAATCGTGACCTTAATCTTATTCTTATTCACCAATTCACCAAAAGAAATCCTGTCAAGAAACTGCACAAAACAATCAAGCAACACAGAAAACTGCTGAGACTTCTTAGAAGTCTCTGGCAAAACAAAAAAAGTCAGAATCGGAATATTAAGCTTCACCTGAAAACGGATAATATCCTCCATCACAGCAAAACTCCTCTTGAAAGCATCAGCCAAAGGAATATTCTCGCGCTCAGCCCATTTTGTAACACCAGCAATATTCATAGCCAAGTGCTTAGGAATCTTCGCATAGTTCAAAGAAGAATCTTTAACATTAACAAAAACATCAAACATACCACAACCCCCAATCCGTACTAGGACAGCAATCTTTATAAACTTTGTTGTGATAAAAACAACAAAAATGATGTATGCAATACTTCTAACAATAACATTCATAGCACTATTAATAGGAAGCCTTACAGACATAAAAACAAGAGAAGTGCCAGACTGGCTGAACTACTCACTAATATTCATTGGATTAGGATTAAGAGCAACGTACTCATCAACAACAAACGACTGGAAATTCTTTCTAGAAGGAATAATTGGATTAGGGGCATTCTTCACCCTAGCAATGTTCATGTTCTACGCAGGACAATGGGGAGGAGGAGACAGCAAGATGATGATGGGAATAGGAGCACTAGTAGGAATGGGATACAACTTCGACCACATGCCACTATTAGTAATATTCCTAGTAAACCTTTTGTTGATGGGAGCAGTGTACGGACTGATATGGAGCTTGGCATTAGCAATCACTGGATGGAAAAAATTTACTGAAAACTACAAAAAAATAAGCGAGAACACAAAAATAATAAGAAGAATAGTACTGATAACATCAGCACTAATACTCTTGCCAGCATTAATAGTTCAGGAAACATCACTAAAAATAAGCTTTGCAGGACTAGCACTAATAACACTAACCTCATACTATCTATGGACATTCGCAAAATCAGTAGAGAAAAGCGCTATGTACAGGATGGTAAAACCAGACAAGCTAACAGAAGGAGACTGGATAGCAAAAGAAGTAAACATAAACGGAAAATACATCTGCGGACCAAAAGATCTAGGCATAGAAAAAAAACAGATACAAGAACTAAAAAGATTATACAAACAAAAAAAGATAAAAGAAATACTAGTCAAAGACGGAATACCATTCGTACCAAGCTTCCTACTAGCATTCATACTCACAATGCTGCTAGGAAACTGGATAATACTATTATTCTAAGGAATCCTCCTCAACGATTTCAAAAGATAATTCTCTTCACCCTTCTTCTCCTTCAAAGTCTTAGTCTCCTTATTCTCCTCAACAACTTCCTTCTTCTTCTCTCCACCGCCAATCACTAAAGAAGCAGTCTCTTGCTTAATAGTGAGCTCAACAGTAGACATCTCTTCTTCAGATAACTGCTTATTAGCCCACTGAAAATTCAAACCATCATTATCTCTTCTTGGAATAATCTCAACACAAAAATGAGGATGAAGCTGACCAGCACCAGAACCATTCTGAACAATGATATTAGTTCCACCACCACCCAAAGCCTCAAAAGCAGCACTAGACAACTTGTTAGCAATCTTGAAAACATGATTGATCTCAGAATCAGGAACCTGCTCCATAATAGTATAATGCTTCTTAGTTGTCAAAATAATGTGGCCAAAAGTTGCAGGCTTCTGCTTAAGGAAAGCAATGACATCCTTATCCTCAAAAACAACCTTCATAATACCCTTACCAGCACCAATCTCACAAAGAGCACAACTCTCACTCATTTCAACAACCTCGCAATATCATCAAGACCAATATTGGAATCATCTTCATCAGACTCTTCTTTTTGAGGTTTCTTCTCAACAGGCTTTTCTATCTTTTTCTCAACAACCTTTTCTTCTTTCTTAGGAACTTCAATCTTATCTTTCTCTTCCTTAGCTTTAGCCTCAATCTTAATACCAAGAAGAACACTAATCTTTTCAACAATCCTCTTCTGAACTTCAAGCAGATCAGACTCACTAACCTGGCGCTGAGGAATATTAAGAACATCCAAACTATCACCTTCTTTTCTAGGAATCACATGCAGCATGAAATGCTGAGCCCTCTGACCAGCAAGCACACCATTAGCGACAAAAATTGTCGCACCAGAAACCTTCAAAATCTTAAGCATAATACCTGAGAAAGCCTTAGCAACAACAAACAAATGACCAATGACATCATCAGGCATCTGAGGAAGAATAGCATAATGATCTTTAGGAAGAATCAAGACATGACCAGGATTAGCAGGATTAATATCAAGAATAGCAATACACTTACTATCCTCATACACTTTCTTTGACTGAACCTTTCCAGAAATAATATTACAAAAAATACACTTCTTCTTCTGAAAATCCATCAACTCCTCAGGAGACATGTTATCAAGATTCTCAGGCAAACCCTGACCAGAAGATGGACCCTTAGTAGTAACCATGCAGAAATAAATTTAATTACGACTATATAAATATTGTTGTGGAATGCCGGCATACCTCTTACGTAAATCAGACACTCTCAAAACATTATAAGAACACGCAAGACCAACAACACCAGGAATCTTAGCAAGGTTATCATTCTCAAATAAAACATTACCAAAATCAACAATCACCGGCCTTTCATCCTTAGTAACCAAAAAATCACTTTTATTCTGACCAATCCTGAAAACACCCCTATCAACACACTTGTAAACAATCTTTTCTAACTCATCAAAATAAGAGTGAGGAACAGAACCACAATCAGGCAAAGAAACACCATCAATAAACTCAGAATAAAAAATGGTGTTAGAATCTCTCTTCACAAACTTTTGGATTCCTTCAACATCCTTCAACATTTCTAAAGCTCTAATTTCTCTATCAACAGAAAACTTAGCAGAAGGAAACAAACTAAAACCATTCAAAGGCTTAACTTTGTAAACAGTTTTTTTAACTAAACCATCATTTTCTAAAGAAACAAAAGATTCATCATCATACTTAAGAACTTTCTTCATAAAACCAAAACTACCTCTTAGCCTCAAAATACTGAATTTTAAGATAAGGAGGATCAGCATCCAAATGTTTTTCTAAAACCTGATACGCAATCTCTGTTTTCTTAGGCAAACCCTTCTCTCTATCATAAAACTGAAAAGAATCTAGAAGCATGCCTAAATTCTTATCAAGCAAACCAACATGAGCAGTAGGAATAACCCAATGCAAAGGCTCACCAATCTTGTAACTAATCCTAGCACTCTTGCCAGTATCAGCCCAAGCCCAACCATTTCCCTTAGGTAATAACTCAGTCAAAGCCATGCAAGTTACTTTTCAGAAGTAGTATAAAAATATTACTGAAAAAGGAAGATAAATAAACGTCGGATTATTTGTCGCCTAAATCAGCGCTTTGTGTTTATGAACGGTTATGCTCAATTTTCGCAATCGCTTAATTATAAACGGGGCAGGGCATTTACAATATACCTTTTTGTTCAAGAATTCTTATTGACAACTGAGGTAGAATTTCTTTTAAAGCATCTTTATTTTCTTGGTCTAATTCTTCAAGATTTTTTTTATGATATGATAAATATGATATCCACCATTTAGTAAATTTATCTAAAAATTCATCACCTTTCTCTGAAACTTTTTGGAACTCATATTGCGTAGCCTCTCTGTGAGAGTTAGTCAATAATTCAGTATACTCATGTAGTGCAGCAAACTCTTGAAACTCAGTAGGGATTCTATCCCCAACAACAAAGATATAAATTTTATTAGCTATAATTTCAGGAATTGGTTTTGACCACCATTGTCTTTGATATCCCGCAAATGCATCTCCCAAATCTCCTCCTGCATGTAAGTGGAGTTCTTTTGGTACTTCGGAAAAAGCTATTATAGCATATTCAAAGTTATATCTTCCATTACAATATTTTCTGATCCTTCCTTGTGCCCTTGCTCTCTCATATGTTTGACGAAGTTCTTCTGCAATATTAAATATTTTATAATAAACATTTTCTCCATCCACCCTATTTTCTAGTCTAGTATCTCTATTTAATTTTTTTATTATTGTTTCATCAACTATATGTAATGGCACACAACCAAATCTATCTTTTAATTTAGCTTCTAATTTTGATATAGGTAGAATTCCTGCGTTTTCTTTTAACCACAAATCCACCTTTGATTCTACCTTTCTGCCATAATATTTAAAATAATTTGCCATGAAAGCAAATAATAACTTAAGCTTTATAAATTTTTCTTAATTTTTACTACTTATTAGTAATATATAATCCAAACATTCCACCACTTCTTTGCTGTTCTGGATTAAGGTATTATTGGGCTTGATTTGGTGGGGGGAGGGTTATTTGGCTTTTAAAAATAGTAACCTTTATATATTATAATTATTATAATTCTTATAATGTTTACAATTTTTGTAATTTTTGTAATAATTATAACTAAATAAAGTGAGTAAAGAATAAAGAGGGGAGTGGTCCGGGAAACGCCTGATCAGCGTTTTTCGCAAAAATAATGAGGTGTTTAGATAGTAGTACAGCTAGTTCTACAAACTTTTACCTATCTAGAAACTTTGCTAAAGACACAACTCTTTCTCAAAACATGAGGTGCTTAGAAACTTTTAGTTTCTGGCACCACAAACAAAGTTTGAGGTGAAATGAATGCAACGAAAAAAAGCCTTTCCAGTAAGCCTGGAAGAGGAAATGATAGACTGGGTAAAATCCCAAGTAGACAACGAACGCTACAGAAACAGAAGCCACGTTGTTGAACAAGCAATAAAGGAATTCAAGAAGGGGTGGAAGGAATGAAAAAAGCAATGCCAGTAAGCATAGACAAAAACATGGCAGAATGGATTGAGGTAATAGCGAATGACGAACGCTACAGAAACAAAAGCCATGTTGTGGAAGTAGCAATAATAGAATTTCAAAGGAGGATGATGCAAAATGAAAATAGCCTTTCCAGTTAGTCTAGATGAGAGAATGGTAGAGTGGATAAAAAACCAAGTAGATTTAGGAAACTTCAGAAACAGAAGCCACTTGGTAGAACAAGCACTCACAGACTTCAAGTCGAAGATGGAGAAGAACATCACGCTAAAGTCATTCATGAAAAAAGAGTAGTGATGACATAGATGACTAAGTTAAGTAAGCCTAATGTATGGGTATTCTTATTAGTAGTGCTTACTCTGATAGCTGCAAATCTCATATACTTCTCGAAATACGACCTGACAGGATTCAGCATAGCAGAAAAAGAGACAATAGAGATAGGATACAACTTCTCACAAGACATTGAATCAACAGAAAACATCTCAATAATGTACGATTCAGCCTTGCTGTTCATGAACGCGACAAGAGGAGAGATAGTTCTGCAAAACAAGCAATTCAAAGAACCGATGAATCTTGTCACAGCAAAAACACCTGAAGGAGCAGAGCTAGAGTTCTCAACAGACAACGGAACAACATATGAGAAGACAGCAACTAACATAACCCAACTAAAGACAAAGATGATACTGAAAGAAAGCAAAAGTATAGCAGTGCTAGAATCTCTATCCCTTGAGTTTGAGAGGTCGCAAAAGCTTGAAGAGATAGCAGAAACACAACAACCAAAAGAGAATAAAGAAGAAAAACAGCTCGGAATAACAGCACAAGAAAAAGAACAACTAAAACAAGAGCTAAAGCAAAGAATAAGCTCTAAACCGAACTCTGAAAAGATAGAGATAAAAGAGTTAGAACAGAAAGGAAATAAGTACGAAGTGAAGATAGAACTGAATAGCACAGAAGAAAAGAAAGGAAGTGTAGAAATAAAAGGATTGCAAGACATAATAGACATCCAAGAGATGCAGACAGGACAAGCCAAAGAAAAGAAAGCAGGAGACAAGACAATAAACACAGATATCTTTGCCATAAACAGCATACAAATAGATAACGCAACCATAACACTGCCAAAACAAGGGATTGTAACCCTAATATTGAGGTGTGATAACTGGGATTTTGAAGAATTCAGTTGCCCAAATTGGCAAGAAGAAAACGTGCAATTCGAACAGAATGAAAGCTTTGTGTGGTTTACTGTAACCCATTTCAGCGCTTATGCAGGAGGAACACTGACAAACATATCAATATGGGATGACACAGATACAATGGTAAAGTACAGAGATGAACAAGTAAGGCTTTATGCAAACTACACAAATTCTACAGGAGATTACTTGAACGGAACAAATTATTGGTGTGAAATATCTTTCAACCAAAGCGGAACCTTTGACACATTCTACAACATGACATTTAATGACACAAGCTTGTTGTATGAATACAACAATAGTTTTGCAAGCTGGGGAAGATACTGGTTCAATGTTAGCTGTTACGGAGATGAAAACTTAAGCGCAATAGATGATTTATGGATAAACAGCACAGCACCATACTTGGTGACAATAATACCAAACATGAGCTGGCAAGAAGATGTAATAAACAATTCTCTGAACTTAACACAATACTTTAACGATACAGATGGAGACAAACTAAATTATACATCCACAATCCCAAAAAACATATCTGTATCAATAGATGACGAAACTGGAGTTGTAACATTTAATCCTGGCATAAACTTTAATGGGATAAATTATGTAATCTTCACAGCGATAGACCCTGCTGGGATGACAGCGCAAAGCAACAACATAACACTAAACATAACACCAATAAACGATGCGCCAACACTAACACCACAAATACCAAACATGACTTGGCCAGAGAATACAGTAAACAACAGCATAAACCTAACACTATACTTCTTTGATGTAGATGGAGACGACCTGAACTGGACATCAACAATCCCAGACAACATTACTATTGGTATCAATAACGAAACAGGAATAGTCACATTCACACCACAAACAAACTTCAGCGGAATCAATTATGTAATCTTTACAGCATGGGATACTTACGGATTGAGTGCTGAAAGCAATAACATAACACTAAACATAACAAACGTAAACAACCCACCAATATTAACACAGCCAATACCAAACATGACATGGCCAGAAGACACAATAAACAACTCACTAAATTTAAGCTTGTACTTCACAGATCCTGATGGAGAAAAACTAAACTACACATCAACAACACCACAAAACATATCTGTTTCAATAAACAACGACACTGGAATTGTAACATTCACACCACAAGCGAACTTCACAGGAGTAAACTACATTGTTTTTACAGCGTGGGATTCATACAACGAAAACAATATTTCAAACAACATAACCCTAACCATAACACCAGTCAACGATGCTCCTTCACTAATACAACAGATTCCAACAATTTATTGGCTGGAAGACACTTATAATGACTCGTTAAACCTTTCACAATACTTCTTTGATGTTGATGGAGATGACCTGAACTGGACTTTCACACAGCCACAAAATATTACAATAACATTAAATAATGATACAGGAATTGTCAATCTCACTTCTGATTCAAATTTTACTGGAATAAGAAACATATCATTCATAGCATGGGACCAATCAGGGTTAAGCACTAATTCAAATGATGTAACATTAAGCATAACACCATTGAATGATATCCCAACCTCTATCGCCCCAATACCAAACATGACGTGGCCAGAAGATACAATAAATAATTCCTTAAACTTGACAAATTATTTCTATGACATAGACGGCGATGACCTGAACTGGACTTCAACAATCCCAGACAATATTACTGTTGTGATAAACAACAATACTGGAATGGTAAACTTCACACCACAGGCAAACTTCACAGGAATAAATTATGTGGCATTCACAGCTTGGGACAAATCCGGAACTTCAGCAGAAACAAACAACATCACATTAACAATAACACCAGTAAATGATGCTCCATCACTAAAACAATTTATCCCAGCAATTTATTGGCTAGAAGAAACGTATAATGATACACTAAACCTTTCATACTACTTTTATGATGTTGATGGAGACGATCTGAACTGGACATTCACGCAGCCAACTAATATAACCATAACACTAAACAATGACACAGGAATGGTTAATTTCACCTCAGATGCTAACTTCACAGGAATAAGAAACACCACTTTTACAGCGTTTGACCCAAGCGGACTAACAGCAAAAAGCAACAATTTAACACTCAATACATTAAACATAAACGACCAACCAATATCGTTTGATTTGTTAACGCCAACAAATGATTCAAACTCAACCAATTCGACCCCATTATTTGATTGGCAGGACTCAGGAGAAGTAGACCCTTACGATTCTCTAACTTATCACTTACTAATTGATAATGATGCGGACTTTAGCTCCGTTTACATAAACCAAACAGTAACACTATCACAATACACACTAGCAGCAAACCAAAATCTTTCAGATGGTTGGTGGTATTGGAGAGTACAAGTATGTGATAATGCCAGTTCAGCAAACTCATGCACTTACTCGAACCAAAACTTTAGCTTGCATGTAGACTCAAACTCGCCAAATATAACAATACAAGAACCAGACGCGTTGGAAGTATTGGGGTGGACAATACAGTTAAAGACGAACATAACAGATGCTGAAGTAGGAGTAGACAAGGTTTGGTATCAGATAATAAACAAGAGCGGAGCTGCAGTAGAAAACGGAACTTTGAATTTGACAAATGATTGGGACAGTGTGTGGGTCACAACAAATGAAACATTCCCTGACGGAAACTACACGTTCAAAGTTTATGCTAATGATAGTTGGGGAAATTTTGATACTAAAAATGTTAGTTTTGTATTGGACAATACTAAACCAAGCATACAATTAGATGTTCCAGACAAGTCTTACCACAAACAAAGCTTTAACATGATGGTGTATGTCTCGAATACACACCTAAATTATACAACATTCAATGTCACAAACTCGACAGATTTGATACAGAACAATTCCAAACAATTATCACAACCAAACACGAATTGGACAGACATGATAGACTTCAACAACTACGCAGAAGGAAACTACACACTAACAGTTTACGCGCAGGATGTTGTCGGAAACAACAGAACAGTCCAGACATGGTTCATAGTGGACAAGACAGTGCCGAGCCCAAGCCAGATAAGCAGAGCTCCAGATACAGTATACAACAACAACAATGTCTACCTGAACGTAAGCTGGCAAGACCTAAATAATGTAAACTGGGTCTACATCTCACACAACGCTTCAGGAAGCTGGCAGAACATCACAGCAACAAACTTAGGAAATGACATATACAACATAACTATTTCAGAAAGTTTGATAGATAATGGAGAAACAATAGGTTGGAGATCATACGCTAATGATACAGCAGGAAACTGGAACGTAACAGAAACATTAGTGTTTACAGTCACGAATAGAGTTCCAACACTTGACTTAGTCATAGAAAACATGAGTTGGCAAGAAGACACAACAAATAACTCTTTGAACCTAACCAAATACTTCTCAGATGCAGACCTTGACGATCTGAACTGGACGCCAACAACACCAGACAATATTACTGTTGTGATAAACAACAATACTGGAATGGTAAACTTCACACCACA
>Ga0315297_10000049_pt1 | contig 56690 bp, 67 predicted proteins | sample YL17G15_0_MG_FD_203628 | JGI IMG/M metagenome (GOLD analysis project Ga0315297, IMG submission 203628) | Sediment microbial communities from Yellowstone Lake, YNP, Wyoming, USA - YL17G15_0 | ecosystem: Environmental > Aquatic > Freshwater > Lake > Sediment | place: USA: Wyoming | collected...
CATCGAGCCCAATAATTGGCTTTTTTTTAGTATCAGTCTGGATGTTCGAAAAATATTTTAATAGGACCTCAAGGACTTTAGCTCTTGTGACTAAACGATCCCGATTGCCATTATGCACAATAAGACTGAAACTTTTTGAAAAATCATTATTTGATTTAGCGTAAGAATTTTGTGAAAATGCAAAAATAAAACCCAAAGAAAGTATTGCAGTTATAAATATTTTAACTAATCTTTTGGGTAAATTATAAATCACTTACAAAATTTGAAATAATAATCATATTATTATAACATAAATTTTGTTGGTAAGCAATCCCACCTTTTAAAAGAGTTCTCGAAATTGCGGAGCATGTTTAATTGGAGGCTATTCCCGACTGAAAGCCTCTTTCAATCTCTTCGCAATAATAGCTAAGAACTAAGGCCGAATGAAATTTTTTTACAGGGTCTCAGTCTTTTGGGCTGTTTGGGTTGGGCCGATCGTAGGATCGGCACGCTGCTCATGAGGAAGCAATATCCATTGGTGTGACACAGTGGGCTTAACTTCCAAAATTGTCGGGTTATGGCTACTCTCGTGCGCCATACTTTCTGAGTAGGCGGATGACGGCGGTGTGACCGCTCCGAAACGCTTTGCTTAAGGGTGTTTCATCTTCTCCCCTGAAGTTCTTGATTCGCGCGTTCGGATTCGCTCCGTGCTCGAGGAGCAGTCTGACGATTGCTGGGTTTCCGCAATAGTATCCAGCCGCAGCATGCAAGACTCTCTCATCGCCCGAGTATTTTTCATTCGAATCCGCTCCATGCTTGAGTAGTAGTCTGACGATTTCAGCTCTGCTGGCTGCGTTAAACTGGCAATAGTAGATCGCACGCGAGAGATGCGTTTTCTCTTTATCTCTTCCGGAAGGGCTTGCACCCCCTGCCAGCAGATCCCTGACCAATTCAACATTCCCAGCTTCGATTGCTCTTTCCATCCGGTATTGTTCAGCCGTGATACTTTCATTCTGCAGCAGCTCATTTCTGAGCATTTGGGCATACCTGCCCATCAACGGCAGATTCATGCCTTTGAGATTTCGGCGATGCCAAAACCCCTCCATCGAGTAGGGGTCCACTCGCCACCCTCTCTGCCCTGAGCGCTTGGCCAGGTGGATGAGGGCATCTAGAACTGCGAGGGTTTCTTCTTTTTTTTCCTTGTCTATGGCCGAAAACGCGGATTTAATCCCTGGAAGAGTCCAATCGTACGCGATTTTAAACAGTGCCGGATTACGGGTGATTCCAAAGTACGCCTTCTCCATCCTGCGCTCGAGTCCCACGCAGACATTCTTATCATGGAATACTTGGCATCCGTAATCTATACCCCAAATGCCTTTTTCCCTGAATCTGGAAATAAGTGAGGTCAAGACAAGAGGAAGACCGATTTTGGTCTTGATTTCATGATCCCTCGCTGAGGCAGAGACTGGAACATCAGGAAGCCTATTTGGCACAGAAGAAAGGCCGAGGGCATTCGCCTCCTTCGCCAAGTAAGCTTTCACCGAGTCCATGTCCACCTTTTTGGTGGGTCCGACGTTAGTGGGCTTTGCTGGTTTTGTTCCAACCCTCTGAGGCTTAGCAATGTCACCTGCACGCTGCTCACCTGGAACAGGGGGTTGAGCCTCTGTTGCTGATGGGATAACACCCATGACCGCAAGAGAAAGGGCAGTGGCGGCTAAAACAGATCTAATAAAACTACGACTGTGCACAACAGGCGGCACTTCATCGGCTGTTCTGCTGCGGTCTTCAGGGATTTCAGTGTCTTGAGGCTGATTAGGAATAGGTTCTTCATTATCAGGCATGATAATAGGATGGTTAAAATTAATGGTTATTACTTAATCATATCTTTTAATATTAGTCAAGCAAAAATAAAACTTACATTCTAGTACGAACTAAAAAACAAAGCTTAAGAAATCAGCTCATCTCCTCCCACAGAGGAGCGGAACCACGCACTATCGTTAAAGCCATCAGAGATGAACCGGCTGAAGACAACTCCGCGGAGGCCCGTATCGAAGTTTGCGGCTGGCACGTGGGAGTCTGACAACACAGGATCATCGTTTAATAATGTGTATGATTTTTTATCAATGGGGCAACCTTTTTTAAGGGCTTCCATCATAAGAAGTATATACCGATGCCTGTCCATGCCTTTTTCGCTAGGTTCCCCACGTTTTTTGCGGTAATCAATACGTCGGTTAAATCTTCCGTAATCGCGAACTCGAGCCGGCATCTCCTGGGCGCCTTCAACTATAAAAACGCGCCAGCCCGTAATTTTATCTGAACCTGAATCGGAATCAGTAAAAATTTGCGATACATCAGTATTGTTATCCTGCATTCCCTGCTTATGCGTGTCCAGAGCTTTGACCTTGCAAGTAAAGGAGGTTACAGGAACAAGAAGCATAAGTGGTTTTTGGAAATGGCTGGCGATTTCAAGCTCTTCGGGCTCAAAAGTACTTATTGCTTTCTCAAAGGAAGGAACAGGCACATCACCTTCTTTTGATTCACCGCTTTCGGTCAAAAAGCCGTAATGTTTAAGGGTATCAAGACGTTCGAAGTACTGTGCTTCAAGATACAGCTGGCGGTCAAGTTCAACGGAATCATCATGTTTTGACTCCTCAGCTTTTTCCGCCTCAGCATGCTCTGTGAAAACATCAATTCCAAAAGTGTCAGAAACAAGCTTGCGTATAGCTTCAGCCAAATCAGCCGGAAGCTCAGCCTGTTTCAGGGTTTTGTCTGTTAAAATTAATTCAGCCGCTTTTTGGCGGGCTTGTTCATCTGTTATTTCGGCCATATAAATATAGTTAAACCATTCAAGGTTGTTTATTTTATATATAATTTGTTATTTTGTCAAATAAATGTTGCCAACCAAAACCTTTCCAAAAATCCAAAACCTGAAAACCAAAAAATTTGGTCTTTTGGGAGTTTGGCAGTTTGGGAGTTTAGAATTTAGATAGTGGGGTTTAGGATTTTTGAAGTTTAATTAAAATGCTCCCGGATTTTTCCATTTTGAATCATTTCCGTTTTCTGACCATATCCAGTTCGATGGCGTGTTGAATTTTTTGCCATTTATAGGCCCTGCGTACCAGCCCTGTTTGACATCAGAAGAACTAATTTCAACAAATTTTCCATCTTTATCAATAAGTACGCACCCCTGTAAATCTTGCCATTTTGTGTTTTCCTGGCATTTACATTCGCTTTTTGAAATATTTTCACAAAGCGGAAGATCACGGTCCATACATGATATAACATAGTAGCCTCCTGTTTCACGGCATAATTTATCATCTCGGATATCTTTTAGCTGGTCAAGCGCGGTAGGGCTTATCCAATGGGACCTTTCACCTTCATCCACCCAGATCCATGTATTTGGGGTGCCTATTTTTCTTTCATTTTCGGATCCGTAATACCATCCTCGTTCAACGTCCTGCACTGTGATATTACTTTGTTCTAAATTTTCATTGATTCTCTCTATAAGCCCACTCATATCTGTTTCAGGTGAACTGCTTTCTTCCTGCATTTCCTTCTGCGTATCTGTTGAACCAAGTAAATTGGCTTCAAGATTTGCCTGAGCAATTTTTGGTCTGTGAGGGATTTTAGGCTTATTAGAATTTTCCTGGCTTATTTGGCTATTATTATCGGAAGAACAAGCGCTAAGGATTACAATGGTCATTAACAGCAAAAATAATTTCTTCATAATTTTTTTATTTGAACAGTATAATTATAGCAAATTTATCAGCAAAATTCAAAATGAATCTTGAATAGAATCCTATTACTAATTATAGTATAAAAAACAACCAAATTAACCTTATACAATTATGTCTAAAGCCACAATAGATATAACAGCGCCGCAAATTAAAAAAAAGGAAACAATAAAAAAGAAAATCTGGTTCAAGAAAAAGGAGGTAAAACTCAATAAAATCGTTGAGGAATTTAATGCCGGTGAAGACATATTGTATGATCAGGAGATGATACCTGATGATGTTTGGTGCTCCAGGTGTTACGCAAGGCTGCTTAAAAGGCATGGTCTAATAAATAAAAGGGAGCTTAAGGATCTGGAAAAAGGCTTAGACGAAATATTGGATCTATATAAAAAAGGTAAATTCATACTTAAACTTGAAGATGAGGATTGCCATACAAAAATCGAGAATTATTTGATTGAAAGGCTTGGTAATACGGGTAAAAAAATACACACAGGCAGATCCAGAAATGACCAGGTGTTGGTTATGATGAGATGGTTTTTGAAGAGGAAGGCTGCCGCGATAAACAAAAAAACCCTGCAACTTGCCCTAAAATTTATTCAGTTCGCTAAAAAATATGAAATGATAGCTATGCCAGGCTACACACATATGCAGAAAGCGATGCCGACTACTGTTGGTTCATGGATGGGCGCGTTTGCCGAAAGCCTTATGGATGACGTGAAGCTTCTGAACATGATAACTGATGAAATTGTGGATCAGAATCCTCTTGGTTCAGGAGCGGGTTACGGTTCCCCGTTTGACTTTGACCGCGACTGGCTAAGTAAAGAAATAGGATTTAAAAAAACTCAAAATAACGTAATTTACTGCCACAATTCTCGCGGCAAAATCGAAGGCCTTGTAGTGGAAGCCTGCTGTCAGATAATGCTTACGCTAAACAGGCTTGCATCCGACCTCCTTTTCTTTACTACTCAGGAATTTCAGTTTTTTCATATTGACGATAGCATAGCGACAGGTTCATCTATTATGCCGCAAAAGAAAAATCTCGATGTCGCTGAACTGATACGAGGGCGTACGCCCACCGTTATTTCATGCAGGAATGAAATGACCATGAACATCCTGAACAAAATTTCCGGTTACCATCGCGACGGACAGGAGATCAAGAGGCCATTATTTTTGGGCCTGAAATATACTGAGATGTCTTTAGATGCCATGGGCGCGACTATTGATAATATCAAACCCAATAAAGAAGTGCTGATGAGATCTATGCTTGAATCGCCAGGATTATTTGCGGCGCATAAGGCTTTTGAAAAAGTTAAGGAAGGTATGACGTTCCGCGACGCCTATAGGGAAATCGGCGAGAATATAAATAAGATCAAGGTAACTGAAAAAGATATCGCCCGCTGGTTAAAGATGTCCACACATCAGGGCGGAACCGGCAATCTGCAACTGGATAAAATTGAGAAGGAGATTAAAAATATTATGAAATGAAAACTTAATTACTGATCTGAAAGCGTGATTGGCAAATCGCGCCTTCAGATATACGGAAATTCATAATTCTTAATTATATTAAATTATGCATAAATGGGATCTCATATCGCTTTTAAAGCATAAAATCAAAGAAAAAGGTGGATCTGTCTGCTGTCACGCGCATTTTGATAAGGCTTATGTTATAACGCCTGAAAAACTTGAAATGACCAATAAGCATATGGAGGTGAAGTGGGAGCTTTGGAAAGACATAAAAGCTAAATACACCCACAAAAATCTCGTAAAACGCATAACGATAAGCGCGAAAAACATGATCAAGCAGGGCGTAAAAGTCGCCCGTACGAACATAGATGTCGATAATACAGTCGGAATGATGTGTGTCGAAGCCGCCTTAGAAGTAAAAGACAAATTTAAAGACCAAATTGAAATACAATTATGTTCACAGGTTTTAGAAGGTGCCCTGAATCCATCGGCGCAGAAATGGATAGAAAAAGCAGCACCACTTGTTGATGTTCTGGGGGGCTTGCCTTCTCGGGACAGGCCACACGAAAAAGAGCATCTGGATTACATTTTTGGCATTGCCAAAAGCCTTGGAAAAAAAGTAGATGTGCATATAGACCAAAATAACGATCCTGATGAAAGGGATACAGAAATGCTGGCAAAAAAAGTCATAGAACACGGCATGCAGGGCAGGGTGAATGCGGTTCACTGCTGTTCATTAGCCGCACAGCCTGATGACTACATCAGAGAAATCGCAAAATTGATAAAAGAAGCGGACATGAGCGTAATCGTATGCCCACGCGCTATGATAGATAATCAACAGCCCCGCCACAAAACTTCTCCTGTGCATAATTCCATCGCGCCAGTCCCTCAATTGATCGAAGCAGGTATTAACGTTTGCCTGGGGGTGGACAATGTTTACGACTATTTCTGCCCGTTCATTGACGGAAATATGCTAACAGAACTTCTGTTTTTAATCGAAGCGTGCAGATATTATGAAATAGAGCAATTGGTGAATATCGCGACAATAAATGGAAGAAAAGCATTAAGTCTTGCTTAGGCATGTCAAAAACTCAGCTCGTGAGATAGGGGTCGAACCTACGAATGGCGGCTCAGATTATTTTATTGTAACTTTCTTGCCCAATCAGTATCCCATTTTCTTACTTTCCTTCTGGTGGCTTTAGCTACTTTTTCAGTAGTATTTTCAGCTCCCTTTTCAGCCAATAGTTCATTAATGGCTGTAATTTCAGGACCCTCGGTTACACCTCTCCTATTTAATTGTTCAAGCCTTGTATCCAATTGATCTGGAATTTTGGCTAGACTTCGTTTAAAGTCATCAACATTTTTTCGAAAAGAACTATCACGTTCTGGAGTTTTGTTTGAAGACATAATTTATTTGGTTATTGGTTAAACTTTAAAAATATTATAACATATAATGATATAAATTGCAAATAGCTTTAAGTAACGTAGTGTAGTCATGTAACGAATAAACATTGTCAAAAACTCAGCTCGGGAGGTAGGGATCGAACCTACGAATGGCGGCTCCAAAGGCCGCTGCCTTACCACTTGGCTACTCCCGAACAGAGTCTTCGACTTAAAGCTATCCATTTCTAACAAAAAAAGACCTTACGGTCAATCAATACAATAAATGTAAAATGAAAAATTATAAATGTTAAATTAATTAAACCTCTGCATAGCCTCGTCTATCCCGTCTTTCAAAAGCGTTCTGACCAAATCAGGGATTTTTTTTAAATTGTCATCCATCAAGGCTGACTCCTCGGCTGTTAATTTACCCAAAACGTAATTTTCAAGCGCGCCTTTAAATTCAGTAAGTGGTTCGATGCCAATCCTGATTCTTACAAAATCTTCGGTTCCGAGCTCTTGTATAATAGACTTCATACCATTATGACCGCCTGCCGACCCTGACATACGAATACGCAAAGAGCCCTGGGGCAGTGCGATATCGTCATAAATGACGATTAAATCGTTTATAGGTATTTTATAAAAATTTAAAATACTTTGCACAGATTTTCCGGTAAGATTCATGAATGTCTGTGGCTTTGTTAGCAAAACTTTCTCGTCCCAAATTTTACCTTCAGCGATTTCAGCCTTATGTTTATCTGATTTTTTATATTCCGAGAAATTATAAGCATCAGAAATTGAATCGACGGCCATGAAACCCGCGTTATGGCGCGTTTTTTGATATTTTTTTCCCGGATTTCCTAAGCCGACAATTAGTTTCATAAATCTATTATAAATGCGAAATCGGAAATCAGAAATGCGAAATTTTTTCTTTCTTCCTTTCTTTATATTATTTCTTTGCCCTTCCCGTTCGGCTACGCTCCCGTTCGGCAAGCTCAGGGCAGGCAGGGCATGCTTTCTTTTCCACGCAAACCCCGGAATGAAGGGGGTGCATGCGCATGCACGAAAAAAAAATAGTCATTTGATTCCTTCTTCTGTGCCTGAAGGAGTAATGCTGATCTGGTAATTTAAATTCGTTTGCCTTAACAAGAGACAATCTGTAAAATTAAATGTGATAAAATTTATAATAAAATATGATTAGAAAAAATAATAAAAAAGGATTCTCATTGGTCGAGCTGCTTGTGGTCATCACAATCATCGCCATTCTTTCCGTTGTCGCATATACGGCTTTAGGCGGACAGACCGCAAAGGCCAGAAATTCAAAACGTGCTCAGGATCTCGGGACAGTCCAAAGCACTTTGGAGATTTATTTCATAGAAAATGCAAACAAATATCCAGATAATTTAAGTGATCTGGTGCCTAAATATATGCCAAAAATCCCAACTGACCCATCATCTGCTACTCAAGAATATAGTTATGCGCATGATAGCAGTTTTAAAAAATATCAACTTGGAGCAACGCAGGAAACGGAAGATACACCATCTTTTGTAAAGGCATATGTAATAGGGAATGGCGATAGTTTATTAACTAATAGTGTAAAATATGATCATTCCGCTACTTGCACTGCCACCGATCAAAGTCCTACATGCATACCCTATTTTCTTCCATAATCTAATTATATGAAAAAACTATATCCTATTTTAATAGCCCTTTCTTTTATATTGCTAGCTTCCTGCAGTAAATCCGAACAGGAGGAATTGAGCAAAGTCTATCAGGGCGGGCCGCCTGTAAATGTAACCGATAACGCAAATACCATGAGCAATTTCGACCAAACAGCAATGCCGGAAAAAGGCGAACAGATAGTAGTTATGGATACAAGTTTGGGAACAATAAAAATCAAATTATTCCCGACCAAAGCCCCTAAAACTGTTGAAAACTTTATCGGCTTGGTCGATAAGGGTTATTACGACGGCATTATTTTTCACCGCGTGATCCCGGATTTCATGATTCAGGGCGGCGACCCCACAGGTACGGGAACTGATGGCGAAAGTTTATGGGGCGGAAAGTTTGAAGATGAATTTAATTCAGATTTAAAAAATATCCGCGGAGCGCTTTCGATGGCAAATTCCGGACCAAACACAAACGGAAGCCAATTTTTCATTGTCCAGGCCGCCGCAACTCCTTGGCTGGATGGCCGGCATTCCGTATTCGGGCAGGTATTTGAAGGATTGGATGTTGTAGATAAAATCGTAAATGTCGAACGCGATAGTTCGGATAAGCCATTGGAGGAGGTGGTTATGAAAAAGGTTACGTTGGGTACGTATTGAACTTCGACTTTATAAAATTCCAAATTACAAGTACCAAATTACAATTTGAATATTGGAGTTGTCATTTGTATATTTTTTGTTCATTGGGATTTGTAGCTTGTAATTTCATATCTATCGTTTTACCGAATTCAGTTTTTTTTGATATGATGTGATTATTAATAAACTGAATATATGATCCGAGCACGCATTCCCCCCTCCCCAACAGGCCTACTGCACATCGGCACAGCAAGGACAGCATTGTACAATTTTCTGTTCGCGAGACATAACCATGGAGTTATGGTTTTCCGTATCGAAGATACCGACAAGGAAAGGAGTAAAAAGGAATATGAAGAAAATATCGCAAGTGGCCTTGCCAAACTCGGCATTATCGGCGATGAAGGCGTTGGATTGGGCGGAAAATTCGGACCCTACAGACAGAGCGAACGGACTGATATTTACAAAAAATATCTTCAGCAATTATTGGATGAAAACAAGGCTTATTACTGTTTTTGCAGTAAAAAAAGGCTTGAGGAAATGCGCGCGGAACAAAACGCCAAACACGCCCCGCCAAGATATGACGGTAGATGCAGTGGTCTGGATCCTGATGAAAGTAAAAAAAGGGTTCAAAACGGCGAACCAGCGATAATCCGCTTACGTGTTCCAGCCAATGAGGACCTTGGGTTCAATGATCTGGTACGCGGAGAAACTGTGATCATGAGTAAAGAACTGGATGATTTTGTCATAGCCAGAAAAATCGACGACTCTTTATATAATTTTACTGTTGTCGTGGATGACCACACGATGGAAATCACACACGTTATCCGTGGTGAGGACCATATTAGCAATACGCCAAAACAGATACTTATTTATAGGGCGTTCGGATGGGAAATCCCTGAATTCGCGCACCTGCCTTTGATACTGAATGAGGATAAAAGCAAACTCAGCAAACGCAAAAACAAAGTTTCTGTCGATGATTTTATGAATGAAGGATATTTACCCGAAGCGCTCATAAACTTTCTGGCGCTGATTGGCTGGAACACGCCCGATGAACAGGAAATATTCAGCATGGAAGAACTGATTGAAAAATTTTCCCTAGACCGAGTTCATAAAGGCGGAGCGGTTTTTGATATTAAGAAATTGGAATGGATAAATTGTGAATATATCAAAAAAGAGATCAAAGAAGATTTAAATGGATTTTTTAAAAAACTTAAACCATTTTTAAAAGGCAAATTGCCGGCCAAACAGGATAAACTTATCAAACAAATGCTTCAGGACCCGGATTTTGAAGGAAGGTTTAAAAAATTAAGCGAAATACCTGACGCGCTTTCATCTTTTTTCAGCGACGTTCCTGATTATCCATTGGATTTGATAATGTTCGCGAAATTCAATATAACAAAGGACATTCTAAAAAAAGTCCTCGAGAGAGTAAAATCAGTTATCGGTAATACGGACTGGGAGAAAGGAGACAGTTCAAAAACCGCTGAATTATCGGAAAAAATGGTCGGCATTGTAAGTGAATTGGGTTTAAAAAACGGACAAGTACTTTGGCCTATACGCGTAGCCCTTTCGGGTTTAGAAAAATCACCGAATTTCTCGACCTTAATGGTTTATCTGGGAAAAGAAGAAGTGCTAAAACGCCTCGATTTTGCCTTGAATAAGATTAAATAGTAAAATAGCAACGAAGTAACGAAATAACGAAAGAACGAAATAACTTGCGTAGGTATAATTTTTATTATATAATCATACCTAAAGTTGGCTCCGCGGCTCTGTCCGGAGCCACAAAGTCAGATTTCACTGACTCCAGACAGAGCCTGGAGCCAGCCCACAGTTACATCGTTATCTCATTACTTCGTTATCAATATGGAAATTAAAGTAAAAAGGAACGTTTCATTAAAGGAATTCTGTACTTATAAGACAGGAGGTCCTGCCAAATATTTAGCTGAAGCTGGCAGTTTTCAGGAAATGTTCCATCTTCGTGAATTCGCGAAAATCCAGGACATTCCATATATGATTTTAGGCAATGGCAGTAACGTGTTATTTGCCGACGAAGGTTACCCGGGACTGATCATCCTCAACAAAATGACCAAAATGCATGTTCAGGGCGAACTGATAACAGCCGAAAGTGGTGTAAACCTATCAAAAATGGTATTGGTTGCGGCGCAGAATAATCTGGGCGGGATTTCGGGTTTGGCGAATATCCCGGGAACCGTTGGCGGAGCGGTTTATGGCAATGCTGGTGTTCCCGACATTCATATCGGCGATGTAATGACTCACGCGATAATCCTTCCTGAGAACGGCGATAAACCAATTCTTGTCAGCCCTGAATATTTCGAATTCGGATACAGGGAAAGCAAAATCAAAAAAAATAAGGATATATTGCTTTCCGCGACGTTTAAACTGACGTATGAGCCAACTGTAAAAATCCGCGCGGAAATCAACCAATATATGAAAGAACGCGCGGCAAAACAGCCTTACGGCAATTCATGCGGCAGTTTCTTTAAAAATCCAGGACAGTTTCCTACAGCGGGTTGGCTGATCGAACAGGCGGGCTGCAAAGGTATGAAGGTCGGAGATGCAATCGTATCTCCGAAACATGCTAATTTTATTATTAATAATGGTAACGCCAAAAGCAGTGATATCATTAGCCTGACGGTTAAAATCTACCAAATCGTGAAGAAAAAATTCAACGTGGAACTTGAACCTGAAGTGCGGATAGTTCCAAATTCCCCTTTTAAAGCCCAATAGCTTGAATTGCCACTATTTTTTAAAAATACAAATTACAAATCACAAATCCAAAATACAAATTGTAATTTGTAAATTTGTAAGCAAGGTTCAAAATAACATCAAAAAATATGCAAAGAAAACCAGATTCACATAAAGGCGAAAACGGGAAAGTCATGGTCATCGGCGGCAACGCCATGTATCACGGGGCTCCGATTTTATGCGCCCTTGGCGCGGAATATTCAGGCGTCGATTTAGTTTTTCCGTTTATTCCGCCGTGCCACGCGCAGGTTGCTAGGACTTATTCACTAAATTTTATAATCCAGACTTTCGCTGAGGATCATTTGACTTCTAAGGATGTTAAACAGATTCTGAATTTCAGTAATAAAGTCGATGTTGTCGCAATCGGACCGGGTCTCGGCAAAGAAACTGACACATTAAAAGCAGTTAAGGAGTTATTGGCTGATATGCAAAAGCCGACAGTAGTTGATGCAAGCGCTTTAGTTTATACAAATAATTTGCCAGATATAACAGTTCTGACTCCGCACAGGGGAGAATTCAAGGAATTAACCGGTGACAATCCGACCCCGAAAAATGTTCAAAAATGGGCCAGAAACCTTAATGCCACAATAATATGCAAGGGTCCTCAGGATATCATTGCGGACAAAGATGAAATAGCGATTAACAAGACCGGAAACGCGTTGATGACAGTCGGTGGCACAGGTGATGTGCTTGGAGGCCTTATTGCCGGACTTATGGCTCAAAAATATAAACCGTTCGAGGCCTGTCAGATAGCTTCTAACATATTAGGTTTAGCAGCTGACGAACTTGCAAAAAATCAAAGCAGTTTACGCGCGCAGGAACTTTTGGAAATGATCCCTAAAATGCTTCATAACAATCCAGAATGATATTAAAATTTTCTGTTTTAGAGCATTATTCGGAAAAAATCAATCATGGCATTACGACTAAGAAAATGGGGTCTTTTAATGATATGGTGCCTGATTTCAAGAGTCAGGCAGATTTGCTCAAACGATTTACCAAATATGATCCCATTTTCAGTGAACAGCTTCACGGCGAATCTGTGACTGTTGTAAAAAAAAGACCCAAAAAACGTCTTTCAGGTGACGCTTTTATAACAAACAAAAAAAATATTCCGCTCGCGATAAAAATAGCGGACTGTCAGGGGATATTGATATTTGATCCAAAAAAGAATGTCATTGCCGCTGTGCATTCCGGATGGCGCAGTTCCGCTCTTAATATAATAGGTAAAACTATCACAAAGATGGGTGAGGCTTTTGGTAGTCATCCGACCGATCTGCGAGTAGGTATAAGCCCTTCCTTGGGCTCCTGTTGCGCCGAATTCAGTGATCCGGATAATGAATTGCCTGCGTTTATGAAACCTTACATAAAAAATCGTCATGTGGATTTATGGTCAGCGGCAATCGACCAACTGAAATCCGCCGGTGTACCAAAAAAACAAATTAAGTTATCCAAAGAATGCACAAAATGCAATCCGGATAAATATTTTTCACATAGAAATAAAGACTTGGGTAGGATGGCGGTGTTTATATCACTTAGATGACTATTTTTCAATACGCCGTAGTACCTCGTAGATAATTATATTTAAACGATCAGAAATAAATGCTTTATGGCTAGTGACAAATTTACTTATTTCCATGATTGCTTCTCTAGTAGCTATGGTTAATTCTTCTTTTGATGTAGCTTGTCTAATTCTGGTAATACAGGCTTTTACCTCCGGACGTGCAAAGAATTGTTCGGCATAATCAGCCAAATCTTCAGGGTTGCTTGTGTCTACCATCTTAGTCCGACCGTATTCAGGATCGTCGGCAGGATCCTCATTATCACCAGTAAATAAATTTGCTGGCGCAAAACCTGGATTTTGTATGATATCGCTCATTTGGATTAAGCTAGAAAGTAGTTTATTATACTAAAAAGATTTTTTTTGTCAAATTTTTGATTTTCAATGTCTTTCGCGAACGATATGAGGTTTCGAGTTTCCCATCGATTCCGTGTCAAGCTAGCGAGTTTCGAATTTTTGTTGTATCGTTGTGTCGTCGTGTCGTTTTAAGTTATAAATATGGAATTCATCGCATTTTTTTTGGTAAACGTTATAAGAATCGTGAAATACGCCATTCTGGTGAGGATTCTTCTTTCATGGATCCAAACTGGTTCCCCTGGGCGATTTACGCAAATTATCTATGAGATCACTGAACCAATCTTGAAAGTCTTTCGCGCTATTTTACCAAGGACAGGAATGATCGACTTTTCACCGATATTAGCTTTTTTGGCTCTTGATTTTGCCCAAATTGGAATTGTCAGTTTATTGAATAGTTTCTAAAGTCAAATGTTAAAAGTCAAAGGTCAAATGTACTTTATGCACCTCGATTTTGACTTCATTTAAAGAAAAACGTTGACTTTTAATGTTGATTTATCTAAAATTTCAACGCTTTTATTAGAGGTCCTCCTTTTATTTTCTAAAATTTCTATATAACTAAAAAATTACGTCATAATCAGGAAATCCGCGCCCGAGAAGTTCTGCTAATAGAGGGTGAGGAAAAAATAGGTGTTGTTCCGACTGAGGAGGCTATCAAGCGCGCTCAGGAAAAAGGCCTGGATCTTATCGAGGTGGCACCGCTGGCTAATCCGCCAGTGTGCAAAATCATGGATTATGGTAACTACTTATATAGCCTTAAGAAAAAAACTAAAAAGGCGAAAAAAGTAAAAAAAACTGAGACAAAGACCATTCGTCTGAGCATACGCACGGATAAGCATGATCTTGAAATAAAAGCTACCCAGGCCCGCAAATTCCTCGCAGACCGAAACCTTCTGAAAGTTGTATTGATTTTTAAGGGGCGCGAAATCACACATGTAGACCTTGCTATGCAAAAAATGAATGAGTTCCGTAAATTGGTTGAAGATGTAAGTATTGTGGAGCAGGAACCAAAAAAACAGGGAATGCAAATGGTAATGATGTTAAATCCCTCGAAATAACCTTTGACAATTGACATTTGACTATTGACTGATTAAAGTCAAATGTTATAAAAAAATATTTATTAATTAATAAAAAAGATATGCCAGGAAAAGCACGACCAGGAAAGCAAAGACTCTCAAGCGGAGCTAAAAAACGGTTTAAGAAAACCGGCAAAGGCAAGCTTGCCCACCAAAAGGCAAGCCATAATCATTTACTGCAACAGAAGTCGAAAAACCAAAAACGTTTAGCTCGGCATATGTTTATAACCAGCAGTGTGTATAATAAACAGCTTAAACGTATGCTTCCAGGTAAATAATAGCTTAAATTTAATCAATAATCTGAAAAAAGATGACCAGAATTAAACGCGGAGTAACGGCTCGTTACAAACATAAAAAAATCTTTAAAATAACTAAAGGCTTTCGCGGTAAACGCAGAAACACGGTTAAGTTGGGTACAAACGCAGCCATGAAAGCAGGTACAAACGCTTATCGCGACCGCCACCTGAAAAGACGCTTTTTCCATCAGTTATGGACATTGAGAATCAATGCCGCCTGCAGAGACCTCGGCATCAAATACAGCCGTTTTATTTACGGCTTAGAGCTTGCGGGTGTAGAGATCAATAGAAAAATGCTTGCTGAATTATGTGTTAAACATCCTGACGTGTTTAAAATTATCGTTGAAAAGGCTAAAGAAGCCTTGCCACCCGTAGGACAAGCCCCGGACTTAGAAAAATTACGTCAGAATTATTCCAAAAAAACAGTTTAACTTTCTCTGATAACCCATTGCCCTCCAGGATTTGTTCTTATAGGCTCGTCATAACGAGATAAGAATATACGCCAAAAGCAGTGGGTTTTTTGTTTACGAAACAACGATACGACAACATAACGACACGACATGTCACTTCGTTGCTTCGTCGTGTCGTCGTTTCGTTTAATTATTTTCTAGCCACTTCTTCACATCAATAGACGCCATGCAGCCGCTACCAGCAGAAGTAATAGCCTGGCGATAACGATGGTCAGCAACATCCCCGGATGCAAATACGCCAGGGATGCTTGTCATGGTGTTATTTTTTAGGACAATAAATCCAAGATCATCTAATTCAACCTGTCCCTTAAATAAATCTGTTGTGGGTATATGACCAATTGCGTAAAACATTCCGTCAACTTTTAACTCAATAATTTCACCGGATACGGCATCTTTTATTCTGAGGCCTGTGACATTTCTGTCACCCAAAACGTCATCAACTGCTTTATTCACCAATATTTCAATTTTTTCATTATTTTTAGCGCGTTCAAGCATAATCTCAGATGCGCGGAATTTATCAGTCCGATTGATTATATAGACTTTTGAGGCAAACTTAGTCAAAAAATTACCTTCTTCCATAGCTGAATCGCCTCCTCCGAGTACTGCGACAACTTTATTCTTAAAAAAGAAACCGTCGCAAGTCGCGCATGTTGAGACGCCTTTTGCCCATAGGCGTTTTTCTGACGCAAGACCCAAGGTTCTTGGCTTGGCACCAGTGGCAATAATAACGGACTTTGATTTAAATTCTTCATTTTCAGAATAAATCCTAAAGGGCCTTTCAGTTAAAACTGTTTTTGTAACATTTTTTGTAATGATTTTAACTCCAAAACGTTCAGCCTGAGCGCGCATCTGCTTCATCAATTCTGTGGCTTGAATGCCGTCTTTAAAACCTGGAAAATTTTCAATCACTGTAGTAGTGGTAAGCTGGCCCCCAGGTTGCCATCCTTCAAAAAGAAGAGTTTTTAAATTCGCGCGCCCCGTATAAATAGCGGCAGTATACCCTGCCGGCCCACTTCCAATAATTATAACGTCATAAATCGTGCTGGGCATATAACAAAATAATTAGCATTAAACGCTATCCATTATAAATAAAAGGTCTGAGGTAATACAGTTAAAAGCAATCGGTTACTTCCAATCGGAGCTCCAAAGCGAACCCTGAATCGAAGCGAAGCGCATGGTTCAGGGGTAGCGAGGAGCCCCAATAGGAGCACCAATCGGAATTATTAAAAAATATGTTCAAATGTGGTAACAAATCGATTATCCCTATTAGATTGAAAATTGTGCTTCTTCGTTCACAACAATTATAAAATAATAATTGACGGATCTGTATATTCCTATAATAATGATTACCTATTTAATTATTTTACTATTATGAAAATACTAAGAAGAGAGCCTAAATGCGCTGATTTAGTATTAGAAATATCTCAGGGCAATGATAAGCCTGATCAGCAGCTTGAATTGACTAAAGCTGAATGTACACGTGTTTTGAGGAAATTAATTGCTTCTACTAAAAAAGCTGTCAAAGAAATTTTTCGATCTAAACTACGCCGTGTCCGGGAAAAAAAGAATCGAATCAGTATGCCTGAACATTTAGATGATGATGAAATGCTAATGACTAGAGATAGAATTGAACTTGAAAAAAGTGAATTGTCGCTTATTCTTGAACAACTAGACACATTTTGGAAAAATATACCTCAAAAATTAAGATCTTTTTACCAAGAAAAAGTTGATAAATGGCGTGAAACCATAAAGCAACAAATTGGTTCAAATGAAGGCGTTAAAACAAATGAGGCTGAAAAGCATATATAATTTTCTTTCAAATATATAAGGTTGCCCTCCCGTCTCGTCGTTCACGAGTGACGAGACCCGCCCTCTCCGAAGTAAACCTCGAGAGAGGGTTTTATTATTTCATTAGTACAAAGGTTTGTTTGGTTAAAAATTAAAATTAATATTATAACCAATAATGTCTAAAACGAAACGACGACATAACGAAACGACGAAACGACATAACTTCGATTTTAGGACCTAGTTATTGCGGCGTCGTGTCGTCGTTTCGTCAGCACTGAGTGCAATCGGAGTGTTACTTTGTTGCTATAAAGTGATCCCTAGGGGCGCTGGGAATTGAGATTATTTTTCTGCTTACAATATATTGACAAATATGTAATATTGTAGTAAATTTATATTCTTAAAATTCTCAATATTGTCTGAACCCATTGAAAACACTGAAGGCTCAATAAATAATGAAGATGAAAATCCTAAAATATCTGTATCCCCAGAGGGATTTGATGAAAAGGCGAAAGTCATATCAAGAGCACGAAGAAAGGGGTCTAGGGCGTTAATGTACGCACTGATTGTATCTGGTGTTTTGCATTTTGGTTCACTTTTTGGTTTAAGGTATCAGACTGAAATCTCAGAATCACTTGCTAAAGCCAGAGGTGCTGTCGCTGGGCTCTTGAATAAAGTAAAAAGCGGAACAAGTAATTATTTAACCCAATTACGCCAATCCTTCAAAAATAGCCTTTCAAGCGTGGAAACACTTGAAGATGTCGACCTTGGCGATTTTTTCTTACAAACAGAATACTTAGAAGGTGGGTTGGATAAAGAAGGGCTTAATAAGGCTAAGCAAAAATTAAATGAACTAACGGAAAAATTTAAAAAACAGGCTGAAGAAGATAAGTACAGTAAAATAAGGGTATTCCACAGTATCGTTCAGGAACAGGGCCGCTACAAACCGGAATCAAGTTATTTAAGCGGAATTCTAAATAAAAATGCCGGTAACTGCGAAGCTAGGGCAAAACTGATGGTTTCTTTAATGCAAAGGGTTTATCCGGATACCCCTGTAAAATTACAGAAATATGCCGACCATTGGCGAGCAATAGCTCAAATTGGTAATGTGTGGTACGCGCTGGAAAAGGAAACTCCGTCGAAGATCCAGAATAAAGGCTTGGGAAATACCGCATTATATAAACCCCATGCTCTAATTTCGAATTACCTAGGTAAAAAGACCGAGGAAAATTTCATTTCTGGCGGGGAAATTGTTAAAAAGCCGCAAAGAGGTATTACAGATACTTATTTTAGTTTAGGTAATGATTTGAAACAGAAATTAACTCCCTATGGAGGTGGCCCTTTGATAGAAGAAAAAAAAGATAAGCGCGTCAGTTATAAAGAAGCGGTTGGTATAAAGATTGCTTCAGCCCCTTCAGCGACTTCAGACCTTCCTGATGATCTTCAGGTACATTTCATAAGCCCTGAAGAAATGGAGAAAATACTTTCACAGAAAAAAATAGACGAAAAAAAGGATGAGCAGAGGGAATTTAAAATAACTCCCGAAATGATTGCGAATGCAAAAATTTCAGGACAAATATCATTAGAATTTAAGAATATCTCCGATTTATCACCGTTAAAAGGGATGCCTATTGAACGTATAGGTCTAAATGAAACGCAAGTCACTGACTTGAGCCCATTAAAAGGAATGCCGATTAGAATTATATATTTAAATGGTACACAAATTACTGACCTCAGCCCATTAAAGGGGATGCCGATTAATAACATAGTACTAGGTCATTCTACAGTTTCTGATCTCAGCCCGTTAAAAGGGATGCCGATTAGAATTATATATTTAAGCGGTACACAAATTACTGACCTCAGCCCATTAAAAGGAATGCCTATTGAAGAAATAAATCTATCGAACACTCAAGTTGCTGACCTGAGCCCATTAAAGGGGATGCCTATTGAAGAAATAGGTCTAAATGAAACGCAAGTCACTGACTTGCGCCCATTAAAAGGAATGCCGATTAGAATTATATATTTAAGCGGTACACAAATTACTGACCTCAGCCCGTTAAAAGGGATGCCTATTAAATCAATACTTCTTGCTTATACAAAAGTTACTGACCTCAGCCCGTTAAAAGGGATGCCGATTAGAATTATATATTTAAGCGGTACACAAATTACTGACCTCAGCCCGTTAAAAGGGATGCCTATTAAATCAATACTTCTTGCTTATACAAAAGTTACTGACCTCAGCCCGTTAAAAGGGATGCCGATTAGAATTATATATTTAAGCGGTACACAAATTACTGACCTCAGCCCATTAAAAGGAATGCCTATTGAAGAAATAGATCTATCGAACACTCAAGTTGCTGACCTGAGCCCATTAAAAGGAATGCCGATTAAATCAATACTTCTTGCTTATACAAAAGTTACTGACCTCAGCCCATTAAAAGGGATGCCTATTGAAAATATAATCAGATAGGCAGATCTCAATGTTATTGTCTCAGCCTCCAAAAGGGGATACTGATTAAAAAGCATTAAATTAAAAACCATAATTACATATATTTCATCTTTAAGCTAAAGCACTTTTCTATTCAAATCTAACCACTGTTTCACTTTTGCTGGTATTTCCATTAGCGGTAATCTCTCGAGTGTGATATTTTCCGGCAAGGCGTCTAAAAATAATTTACCGTAATCTTTTGTCAGCACGCGGTTATCCAGGACAATCATCACGCCGTAATCTTTTTTTGAGCGTATGAGGCGGCCGAAACCCTGGCGGAATTTAAGTATAGCCCGAGGAACAGAATATTCATAAAATCCATTGTTAAACATCTCACCTCTGGCCTTGCATATCGGATCAGTCGGCACGTCAAAAGGTAATTTATGTATCACGAGTGTTGTCAGCGCTTCGCCTTTAATGTCCACCCCTTCCCAAAAACTCGCGGTGCCGAATAATATCGAATGCGCTGGGTCATTCATGTAAGCTTTCATTATTTTATTTCGTCCACCGCTGATGCGCTGCGCCAGCAACCGGATCCCTGAATTTTGCAATGGCTCCATCAGATCCAGGAACAGCGTTTCAATCATTTTGTAGGATGTAAACAGGCTCATCATATTTCCGCCCACTTTTTTAATAAGTTCAGAGAAAAATGGTATAAGCTGTTGAGTGCTTTTTGGAGAAGTTATTGGAAGCGCGTCGTTTGGCACCATAACGTAAGTCTGAGTTTCAAAATCAAATGGCGAATCGATAATCAATTCTTCAAACTTATCATCCAAGCTAAGCACTGTGCGCAGATATGTGAAAGGATGTTGTTCAGGAGCATCATAGCTTTTGTCCTTGAGTCTTACACCGAGTGTAGCTGATGTTAATATGATGGATTTTTTTTGATCATAAAGTCCTTCTTTCAAAAATTTTCCGGGCATGTACGGAGCTAAATTAATTGTAACAGTGCCCTGATAATCGGAAGTCATCCAGCGGATGAACTCACTTGAATCCTCTTCTGCAAAGAAATTGATCAGACCACCCAACTGTTCATGCAAAATTTCATATTCCTGAAGAATTTCCATAACAAATCCACTTTGTTCCGATTCTTCATTGACATTCAAAAGCATTATATCGGCAAAGCCTTTTAATTGCCTTAACCACATTTTTACTTTGCCACAGGCTTCCTCGGCTGAAATACCTAAATTCAGCCACTCCTCCATACCGAGTACAGTCTTATCGACCAGAAGATTTTCCACATATCCTGAATCCTGAACATTTTTGTTTACGAAATAAGCTATTACGGTAAAAAGGTTATCCAGTGAATTTTCCAAATCGGCAATCTGGTCAAAAACGACATCTATTCTACTCATTGCCAGTTGGCTTGCAAATAAAGTGCCCTGATAGCGCTTTTTAATAGTTTCAAGGTCACTCTTGATTACTTTTAATGGCAGACTGAAATTTTCCTGCTTTAAGGTCATTCCGAAAGCATCTGTTGATGCCTCTTCAAAATTGTGCGCTTCATCTATGACTAAATAATTATAATCAGGAAGCAGCCCTCCTTCGCTTTTAAGATCAGCGCAAAGTAAAGCGTGATTAACTATTATAATATCCGCTTCTTCCGCTATTCTGCGTGCTTTATGAAGGTAACATTCGCCATATGGTTTGCACTTTTGGGGACTGCAGAATTTTTTATCGGAACACAATTCAAAATCCCATATCAAATTTTCATTACGGGTTAAATGTATCTCACCGCAATCACCTGTTTTTGTAATCGCCTGCCATACCAAAATTTTGCAAAGGAGTATCATCTCATCATCAGTAAAACGAGATTTTTCTTTGAATTTGGCAAACCTACGCAAACATAAATAATGGCTCCTTCCTTTAAGTAAAGCCGCTTTAATGCCTGAATTATTTGTCCCATGCTTATAAATTTTCTGGAGCAAAGGTATATCTTTTTCATAAAGTTGTTCCTGAAGATTTATTGTATTTGTCGAAACAACGACCTTAGATTTATTTTTAATAGCAATATTTGCGGCTGGTATCAGGTATCCGAGTGACTTTCCGACTCCTGTAGGCGCCTCGCAGATAAGATGGTAGCCTTGTTCAAAAGCGTTCATCACATTATTTGCCATTTGGATTTGCTGTTCCCTGGGTTCAAAATCTTCCCAGAATTTCTGAAGAATTCCGCCTTCCTGTAAAATTTCTTCCACTTCAAGCGGTTTCCTAACGCCCCCAGTCGGAGCCACAATCGGAGCCACAATCGGAGCCACAATCGGAGCCACAATCGGTTTCGCTTCCTCAAAAACCGCCCCCCCGTCCCACGATGACCGTTTTGAATATCTTTGAATATCTTTTATTACCGAAGCTGGCAAACTATTTATCTCTTCACATAAACGTTTAAATAATTTCAAAGTCGCTTCAGCATCGCCCATTGCGCGATGTTTATTGATGTGCTCGATATCAAGATCATCAGTCAAAGACTCAAGGCTATAACTGACTGCGTTTGGAAAAAGTATCTGGGCCAATGGAATCGTGTCGATATAGCCAAGGATATCGAGTTCAATGCCCTTTGCCTGAAGAAAACCAGCATCAAAGCTAATGTTATGGCATAAGAGATAAGCCCCCTTTAATACTTTTTCGATTTCCTTATATACAATCTTTTTTTCCTGGCCTTCTTCGCGCAATTCCTTATCGGTAATACCAGTAATGATAGTAATGATTTTAGGCAGTTCGTAATTGATTTTGACCAAATCATCATATCTCATCACCTCTTTCCCGTTTTCATAACGGATCATCGCCACTTCGATTATGTCGTCTTTTTTTGGGTCTGTTCCGCTGGTTTCTAGGTCGAGAACGACGAAGGGTTTATTGAACATTTATTATAAGGATTATTAGGTTCATTGTACAAACTACACAAAATTCACAAATTGCACAAATGCTCACAAACAAAATACAAAATGCACAAACTGTTCAAACATTACAAACAAATTTGGGTTTTGTGTATTTGTGTAGTTTGGAAAGTTTGTTTGTGTTTTGTGAATTTTGTGTGATTTGGGTTTTTAAAAGGTTTGTATTTTGTGAATTTTGTGAATTTTGAAAAGTTTACTTCTTTAAATACGATTTAAGTATGGCGGCGCTCTTCTTCAGTTTCTCCATTTCGGATTTCGTTAAATCCACTTTCCACACTTTCTCAATGCCGCGCCTGCCGATAACTGCAGGTACACCAATGCAAATGTCCTTTATTCCGTATGCTGAGCCTGGCTCAGTTGAAACAGGAATAATGAATTTTCTGTCATGCAGAACCGCTTCGACAAGTTCAGTTATTACAACACCGATGCCGTAATAGGTCGCATGCTTGCGTTGGATGATCTCATAAGCCGCGCGCATTGTCTTTTTTTCTATTTCAGACATCTGTTTCCTGGAAAGCAGTTTTGTAATAGGAGTACTGGAAACATTCGCGATGCTCCATGGCACAAATTCGCTGTCGCCATGCTCGCCCATTACGTAACCGTGCACGTTATGAAGGTTTACACCAAGCATTTCGCTGATGTTATATCGTAAACGGGAAGTATCAAGCGAAGTGCCTGAGCCAAAAATCTGCCCCTTGGGTAATTTAATAGATTGCTGGGCAATGTAAGTCATTATATCAACGGGGTTTGAAACAATTATCACAACAGTGTCTTCCCTGAGCTTGCCCATCATTTTGATTATATTTTTCATTATAGAGGTATTCTTTTTTATCAGGTCCAAACGGGTTTCTCCGGGTTTTTGGGCAACACCAGCGGTAATTACTACCACATCGACATTTCCGCAATCCTTAAAATTCCCTCCACGGACACCTCCTGTTTCTGTGCCTATCAAAGCGTGTGTTAAGTCCATAACTTCACCAGCCTCACGCATTTCATCAACGTCTATCATGATCAATTCAGACGCAAGGCCTTTTATCATTGCGGCATACGCGAAAGATGATCCCACCATTCCTGCGCCGATAACAGCAATTCGGGTTTTTCTTGTTTTTTGATTAATGACTCCTTTCATATTTATTTTTTGTTAATTGATCGGTTATTAGTTTAACACAAAAAAACAACAGGTAAAAATTTTAGTAAGAACCTCGCGTCTTACTTTTTTTTGTTATATAATCTGAAAGTACTATTATTAATTCCCAACATAAAACACCAATTGGATCCACTATGGGAGCACCCATTGGAGCCACAATCGGAGCCACAATCGGAGCCACAATTGGAGCCACAATCGGACTTATGGATTATACCTATTCCCCATATCACGGACAGGGTCACAAAAGAGCAGGATTTAAACTGCCTAAAATCAACATTCCCAAAGGCGTGAAAAAATGGATTGGCATCATAATTGGGGTGCTTTTCGCGATATGGTTTATTGTGTATTTACTACTCGGACAACTGCGTTTCTTTGCCAACCATTTCTTCGGGCTGACTTTTTTTAGCAAACATTATCTTGTGCTGCTTCAGAATAATTATGAGTTAAGGCCGGATGGCGGATTTATTACAGGTTATGGCAATGTGGATTTTTTTATGGGATTTCCGACAAATATAAGTTTTAAAAATTCGTATGATATCGACACAAAAAGCTATGTCATCCCACCATATCCTATGGAAGAAATGCTGAAAAATGAATGGTACCAGGGATATACTTTCAGGGACGCCAACTGGAATCCGAATTTTCCGGACAGCGCGCAGGAGCTGATTAAGTTTTATCAGGAAAAATATCCAGATAAAGAAGTTGATGGTATTTTTGTCGTTAATTTCAGTTTGATCGAAAATCTTGTTGATAAACTTGGTGGTATAAATCTAAATGGTAAACAACTAAATAAAAAAAATCTGTTTAGTGAGCTGGAATTTGAAGTTAATAATATCGACCGCCACAATATTGAAGCTCTTACCAATAGAAAAAACATATTAAGCGATTTAGCTTCTCAGCTTATCAATAGGGCAAAATGGCATCCATTTATAGCCAAAAATATTCTTGTAGAAGGCTTGAATAACAAAGATTTTTACATCTGGCTAAGAAATGACCGCCTTGAAAAAAAGTTAATGGAAGAAAACTGGGCAAACGCGCTTGTTATGCCAGAAAGAAGTGATTTTCTGGCAGTTAATCTGGCTAACCTTGGCAGTAAAAAAGCGGACCGATACTTGCAGACCGAGGTGAATTATTACGCGAATATATCTAAAGAGGTGCCGGAGATCACTACAGAAGTAACATTGCGTTACCCAGGGTTTACCAACGTCTACAGTGATAATTATAAAGGTTACCTAAGGGTATACATCCCGAAAAATGCCGATACGGTAAATATTCCCGTGGACAGTAAAATAAAAACTGACGGCGACTTCAGGATAATCGGAGCTGAAATAATATTGCCGGCTGGGAACAAAATGAGCCTAACCTATACATATACTTTACCTCGCACCCTTCTGCTGCCCGACGAATATAAACTCCGTCTTATTAAGCAGTCCGGCAGTGAAGCGCTTTATAGGACTACTGTTGAAACCGCCGATGGGAAGTTAATGGAAGGCGATGATTTTGAAGTAAGGGAAAACCGGGCTATGTTTATGGGCAAACTAGAGCACGATTTGGATATAAGCCTGAAAATTTTGCCCGACACAACGCCTCCTTATCCGATAGAACAGGAATTTACGGATTTAAACCATATTAATATCATCTGGAGTGAACCTATGGATTCAGCTACAGTTTTAGATGCTAATAAGTACTCTATCGCGGACCTTAATCTTAAAGATGCAACAAATGATAATATAACTGTAAAAAGCGCTGCCTTAACTCAGCCCAATGTCGTAAGTCTTGAGCTTGAAGGGATTAAAAAACAGGATCTTGAAAGCTATAGGATTGATATGAATGGCCTAAAAGATATGTCTGGGAACTTAATCTCACCTAATCCAAAATCAATAACAGCTGTACAGCGATTTAAACGGCAAAATAATCTAACGGAAATCAAATTAAATGAAATACCCGCTTCCGCTGTAACTAATGCTGAAATCCCAGCCGGACAATAGCTTTACTTACATATCTCTTTTTAATAATATTTATTAGCTGATTTATTTTCACCAATACCTTATCCCAATTGGTCACCTGCCTTCGCCGTAGCGAAGCAAAGGCTTCGCGCAGGCAGGTTGGGAATTGGTCATTGGTAATTGAAAGATATGGATCCATACAAGATATTAGGTATCGATAAAAATGCATCAGATGCTGAAATTAAAAAAGCCTACAGAAGGCTTGCTTTAAAGTATCACCCTGACAAAGCTGGTAGCAAAGAGGATGAAAAAAAATTTAAAGAGGTATCTGAGGCTTACGAAATTTTAAGCGACAAACAAAAAAGGGCACAATACGATCAGTTTGGCTCTATTGGCGGAACTGCGGGGCCTGGTTTCGGAGGATTTGATTTCAGTGGTTTTCAGGACGTTAAATTTGACTTTGGCGGTGGATTTGGCGATATTTTTGACACTTTTTTTGGCGGAGGTGCGCGACGCGCGAAAAAAAAGCAAGGTCCTATCCGAGGAAACGATATTGAGATTATTATCCATCTTACTTTCGAAGAAGCAGTGTTCGGGACCACAAAAGAAGTGGAAATAAGCCGATATGAAACATGCGGGCACTGTATGGGTATGGGCAATGAACCTGGCAGTAAAATTATAGATTGTGAAGCCTGTATGGGCACTGGTCAGCAGGTTCGTATACAACGCACACCCCTGGGGCAGATACAAACTGCTTCTACTTGTGAAGCTTGCGATGGTGCCGGAAAAATACCTGAAAAAAAATGCCGCGAATGCAAGGGTGAAGGCAGAATTGTCAGAAATCAGAAAATTAAAATAAAAATTCCGGCAGGTATAAACGACAAAGCTGCAATCCGCCTTGCGGGTAAAGGAGAAGCTGGATTAAAAGGCGGCCAGCCAGGAGACTTTTTCGCGCATATAAGCGTAAGACCGAGCAAAGAATTCGAAAGGGATAAGGATGACCTGAAAAAAATGCAGAATATACATTTCCTGCAGGCAGTTTTAGGTGATGAAATTATTGTTAAAACGATCCATGGCGATGTGAAATTAAAAATTCCAACTGGTACAGATAGCGAAACAGTGTTTAAGTTAAAGGGCTACGGGGTTCCGAGGGTAGGAATTGCCGGTAAAGGCGACCTTTATGTAAAAATTATTATCGATACCCCTAAAAAATTAAGCAAAAAGGAGCGCGAACTATATGAAGAACTGGCGAAAGAGGCAAAGCTTGATATTAAACCGCAAAATAAAGGAATATTTGGATAATAAATAATCTAATTGGAGACCTATCCCGATGTAACATCGGGATGGTGACCTAATGGGTGACCTAATAGTTTATAATTATCTGATATCCACCAATTAGGTTTCCGCGCCGTAGGCGCAGGTCACCAATCAGGTCACCCATTAGAATATATTATGAATATATTAGTCATCGGCGACATCATCGGCAAACCAGGAAGGCATGCCACAAAACATGCGATTAAGGAACTAAAAAAAGATTATAAAATTGATTTGGTAATAGCTAATGGTGAAAATTTGGCACATGGAATTGGCATGACCAAAACAACTTATGATGAAATGCTGGATAGCGGTGTGGATTTTTTCACAACCGGAAATCATATTCTCAAACGTTCTGAAATTTTTCCGGAAATGGATAAAAAGAATTCAAAAATCATAAGGCCGGCTAATTTTCCGCCTGGAAATCCAGGCAAAGGATATCAGATTTTAAGTAAATCAGGTAAAAAAATACTTATCATAAATCTGAACGGAAGGGTTTTTATGGACCATTGTTATGATTGCCCTTTCAGGACTATTGATAACATTTTGGCCGAATACGAAAAAACTAAGTTAAATGGGGTTTTGGTTGATTTTCATGCTGAAGCGACCAGCGAAAAAATCGCCATGAAGCATTATTTGGATGGCCGTGTAAGCGCGTTATGGGGAACTCACACTCACGTCCCCACAGCTGATGCAGAGCTAACAAAAAAAGGAATGGCTTATATCACTGATGTTGGAATGGTAGGACCCGTTGATTCTGTGATTGGTGTTGAAAAGAAAAATATTTTAGATAGTTTTTTAAAACAAACAAATTTTAAGCTTGAAGTTGCAGAGGGGCGTTGTATTTTTAATGCGATTATGATAAAACTTACAAGCCGCACATCCTGCGAATCTATCAATTTAATACAAATGTTTATAGATTAAATCGATTGATAATCAGAAATTATGAAAAAAAGTTCTTACCTTATAAAAGAAAGTGCTTCAGCGCCAAAAATACTTGGAATCGTAATCCTGATTCTTTTCGTTTTCACATTAGGCTGGCATGTGGGTGCTAATCAGGAAAGACAAAAAAGAATAGATATATCCGATAATAGCACTAAGTCAATAAGTGCAAGCGGTGAAAAAGTGGATATGAAATTGTTTTGGGACGTATGGGGCATACTTGCAAGTAAATACGTCGATCCTCAAGCTTTGGATTTTAAAGAGATGGTCTATGGATCAATCAAGGGCATGGTATATTCTCTGAATGATCCTTATACGACTTTTCTGACACCAAAGGAAAATAAGGAATTCCAAAATAGTTTAGAAGGCACATTAGAAGGCATTGGGGCAGAACTTACTCTGCGCAATGACTTAATAACGGTTGTTTCACCTCTTAAAAATTCACCTGCTAAAAAAGCTGGTCTTCAGCCAGAAGATGTCATACTCAAAATCGATGGTGTTGATGTCAACGAATATACTTTTGAACAGGCTGTTATGAAAATCAGAGGTCCAAGGGGGTCAAAAGTTATTTTAACAATATCCAGAAAAGGGCATAATGAACCAATCGATTTAACCATAACAAGAGAAACAATAAACGTAAGCAGTGTGGAATGGAAAATGATAGAAGGTATCGCTTTGATTGAATTAAACCAGTTTGGCACCAAGACCAAAGATGAATTTAGCAAAACAATAAGCGAAATGCTGCCTAAAAGACCTAAAGGGATTGTTTTGGATTTGCGTTATAACGGCGGCGGTTATCTGGATGGCGCTGTTGATATAGTTTCTGAATTTATTGAAAAAGGGAAGGTCGTTTCGGTTAAAAAAAGAAATCCTGAGGAGGACGAGGTGATATATGTCAACGGAAAGGCAAGGGTCGCGAATACGCCCTTGGTCGTGTTGATCAACAAAGGCAGCGCATCGGCTTCTGAAATCGTTGCGGGTGCTATACAAGATTATGGGCGCGGCAAAATAATTGGCGAACAAAGTTTCGGCAAAGGCACCGTGCAGGAAGTTGAAAACTTGATTGATGGTTCAAGTCTCAGAATAACGGTAGCTAAATGGTATACTTCAAATAATAACAATATCAGCGAGGTCGGAATAAAACCTGATATTGTGGTTGAACGCAGTGTTGACGACATGTCCTCTAATAAAGATCCTCAACTTGATGCTGCTCTAGAGTATTTAAAAAACAATAATTAGCTCTTATCCTCATCTGCAAATTCCATTGAATTGCCGCTTTTAATACCGAATAATTTTGAGTAACCTCCAGGAACCTCCAAAACATACTTAACAGGAACTGGAGGAGTATAAAGTTTACAATCCTCTGAATCTAAACATGGTGGTGCTTTTTGTTCGATGTATTTTATTATCAGATCTTCTCCTATAAACATCATATCTAATGGTATTAATGTATTTTTCATCCAAAATGAAGGTATTTGCGGTTTTTTAAATACAAATAACATACCTTCTCCGACATCAAGCTTTTCCCTGTACATTAAGCCTTTGCGCAATTGCCGAAAAGTCGTGGCAAGTTCAGCTTTAATATTAAAATTTCCTCTATCTGATATCAATCTAATATTTCTAAACTGAGTCTGATCTGAAAAAAGGTGAATGTTTAATCCAACAAAAATCATGACTATCAGAGTAGCTATGATTTTGTGAATATGATTAGGAAATTTTGTATAAAAGAATGATTCCGTCATTTTTATCGATTGGCAAAACTATTTGTTCAAATCCTATCACATGTTTGATTTTTTTCATAAACTCATTCGTTTTATCTGGAAATAAAATTACATTATCAAAAATCACAATTGCTTTTTTATTAAGCCGATTAGCAATAGTTATCCAAAAATCCCAATAATGCCTTTTTTCACCATCCACAAAAACAAAATCAAATTTTTTAGGTTTAATTATTTTTGGAATAACGTCAATTGCATTTCCAAAATATAAATCAACAGTGTCAGAAAAGCCTGAATTATATATATTCTTTTCCGCTTGCTGGTAAGAAGGTTTGCTGAAATCAATTGTTGCGACTTTCCCATTATTTCTCCGTGCCGCATCTGCCAGCCAAATTGTCGAATATCCATATCCGCAACCGATTTCTAATATATTTTTCGCCTTAGAAATATAAACAAGCATATTCAAAAAGCGCCCCTGATTATCTGATATATTAGGCACATTTTTTTCCGCACAAACAGAGCTTAATCTTTTCAAAAAAAATTTTGTTTTGCTTTCCATAAATTATTTGAGCAATTTAACCAATTCCTCTTTAAATTCATCTACATCTTTGAAACTCCTATAAACACTGGCAAAACGGATATATGCAATATGGTCGAGTTTTTTTAATGCCAACATAACATCATTTCCAATAGTCTGGCTGGAAACTTCTTTTTTATTCGCGCTCCATTTTTCCTCTAATTGATTGATGACTTTGTCGACCTGTTCCTTTGTGACCGGCCTTTTTCCGCAAGCTATCCATATTCCGTTTTCAAGTTTTGTGCGGCTATAAGTCTCAAATGTGCCATCCTTTTTCTTAACCATAAGATTGCTCATTTCTGAGCGTTCAAATGTCGTAAATCTTCTTCCGCATTTTTCACACTCACGACGCCTGCGTATAACTCTTCCCTGCTCCGCTAAGCGTGAATCGATTACTTTTGTCTCCAAATTTTTACATTTAGGGCATTGCATGGGTCTTATTGAGGGTCTTATTGAGGTCCGCAGACTCCGTAGAGTTACGGACTCCTGCGGAGGTCTTATTGAGGGTCTTATTGAGGACTTATTTGATAATCCATTAGACCTTCCATAGATATTATTTTAACTTATCATATAAATCCAAAGCAAATTGGTCAGTCATTCCGGCAATATAATCTTTTACTAAAATATGAGTTCCTGACACATTTTCACCTAAACGGGTTTTATCTGGTATAAGATTATAATTATTCATTAATTTTTTAAACAAAAAACTTATGACTTCTTTACCTTTAGTATTATATTCTGAAACACCAGGCGACCTATAAAATTTATCATAAAGAAAACTTTTCAATTTCGCGCATTCCTCATAAAAATCTTTGGTAAACCCGCATAACGGATAACTTATTTTATATACCTGTTCGGCATTTTGGATTTTAGCTTTTTCGATCAATTCATTTGTATTATTTGCAAGATTTTCTATCATAATTTTTATTAAACCTGAAATAATCGCTGTGATGCGGAATGGCAAAGATACATTTTTGTCGATTTTTTCCAAAACCATTAACCAAATTGGCAGTTTATTCAGGTCCTCTATTTTTATGATTCCTGCGCGGAGTCCGTCATCTATGTCATGGTTCATATAAGCGATTTCATCAGCCATATTCACAATCTGGGCCTCAATCGATGGCATAAGCGTATCGGCTACTCTCGGATTATCATATGGAGTTCTGTGTTTTATTAATCCATCCCTTACCTCAAAAGAAAGATTAAGCCCTTTGAATTCTGGCTTTTTCTCTTCCAAATATTCCACAACCCGCCTGCTTTGTTCATTATGCTCAAAAGATTCGCCATATTTCTTCATTATTTCATTCATTGTTTCCTGACCCGTATGGCCGAAAGGGGTATGCCCTAAATCGTGCGCTAAGGCTATTGTTTCAGCCAAATCCTCATTTAAATTAAGCATGCGCGCAAGATCTCTGCTTATCTGTGCTACTTCCATAGTATGAGTTAAACGTGACCTATAGTGATCTCCGTAATGCGCAACGAAAACTTGGGTTTTACCTTTAAGCCTACGAAAAGCTTTTGAATGTATTACTCTATCGCGGTCATGCTGAAAACAGATCCTGTAAGGATCGCGAGGCTCATCATAGGCCCTTCCCCTGCTTTCAGAGCTTTTTAGAGCATATGGGGCTAATATTCTATTTTCTCGTTCCTCTAACTGTTGACGTGTAAGCAGCATAAATCTGATTTTATGACATTAGTTCAGCCCAAATAACTTATCATATTCATCAAATCCACACAACGACTTGCAACGTGCGTTCGCGAACGACGTTGCTTGAGACTTGCGACTTAGGACTAACTTGTTGTATCGTTATTTCGTTATATCGTTATTTCGTTGTTTAAATGCATACTAAAGAAATCCGACGCCAGATAATCCATTTGCTCTATGGGCCCATTCTTATTCTTCTTTATAATTATAGATTGCTTAATCTGCAAATCCTTTTTGGCATTATAATAGGCGGCAGTTTAATGTCATTATTGGTTAAAAAAAAGCGTATGGAGGCGGTGCGATGGCTCTTAAGTCATTTTGAACGTGACCATCATATGGATAACTTCCCGGGCAGAGGCGTGCTGTTTTATACTATCGGCGCTTTTCTGGTATTGCTGCTTTTCCAGGAAAAAATTGCCTATGCCGGAATATTGATACTAAGCGCGGGCGATGCGGTTTCAAATATAGTCGGCAAACATTATGGTAAAATCAGGACAAAACTTAATCCTGATAAATTTATTGAAGGTACTCTTTCAGGCATAATCGTTTCCGTGCCTATCGCATATTATTTTGTTCCAAACATAGTAGCGGCGATTTCTGCTTCATGTATTGCAATGTTTTTAGAAATGCCAAATGTGAAGATCTTCAATTTTGAAATCGACGATAATCTGATAATTCCATTGGGCGCGTGTGTTACATTAAGTCTTTTTGTATAAATGGATAAAAAAACGACTGGAAAAGAAGGTGAAATTTTAGCTGTAAATTACCTTAAAAATAAGGGCTATCGGATTATTGAGACCAATTATCTTAAACGAAGTGGTGAAATCGATATTATCGCTGTCGACCCGAAGTATGATGAATTTGTGTTCATTGAAGTAAAAACGAGAAAAAATCTTAGCTTCGGGTATCCTGAAGAATCAGTTGATGAGGAGAAAATACAAAAAATCGCTGAAACAGCTGAAAATTGGCTTAATGACAAAAATTTTGAAGACCCTGAATGGAGAATCGATATTATCAGTATTGAATGGAGAGGAAATTTGCCTATCATTAATCAATTTGAAAATGTAAGTTAATCTATTCATGCCCAAAAAGAACTCCCGACCCAAAAACTTATTGATATTATGTTTTACGTTTCTGCTCGCGGCAGGTATTTATATATGGTTTTATCCCTTAAATAAGGGTGTTTTGGAAGTTTCAGCAAATGTTACGCCATATTTGATTACAGCAGATAATATTTCTGCGTCATGCGCTCTGAATCCTTGTATCATAAAGCTAAAAACAGGACTACATTATGTAAAAATTGAAAAAGATGGATATTTTTCTGATTCTTTTTCAATTGATATCGCAAGGGGAAAGACTAAAAATTATTCAAGCGAACTGAAAAAAATTCCTTCTTTGAATGTTAGCACTGCAATACCATCTTTTGAAACCAGTCCAAAAAAAAACTTGCCGCATGCGTTGGAAAATTTAGCAATCTCAGCTCCAACCTGGGACCAGAATGAAACAAATCTGGCTTTTATTGATAAAAGTGAGGAAAAACTTAAAATCTGGGGGCAAGATGAAAATTTTGAAGTAGTGGCATCATTAAAAAATGTATCAAATGATTTTAATTTATATTGGTCTCCTGACAATAAATTTTTATTTGGTGTTGAAAACAATAATATATTCTTAATCGATGTTACAAAGGCTGCACGCAAAAAAATTATACTTGGCTTTAACCCCAAAAATGTAACTTGGCTCCCGAATAGCAAATCTTTACTGATAAACGATGATGAAAATAGTATTTATAAAATTGACCCTTTAAATGCAAAAGTAACTCCCTTAGCAGTTACATTTAATCTTGGTAATGCCGTATGGGATATAAATAATTTACTGATTTCATATGCCTATGACAGCAAAGATAATAAAACCACTATAGAAAGCTTCGATCCTGAAACAGGAGATAAAAAGATAATAGTGACCAAATACAATTTTGCTTTAAATAAAATTTTAACCGACAAAAACAAGAAAATTTATCTTTATAATCCAGAGACAGAATCATGGTATGAATTGGATTATTGAAATACTTATTTATTTGATAAATTTTAATTAATTAAATTTGAAAACTAGAATTTTCTTTATAATAATATTTTTTCTTATCCTGAGTTATTCATTTGGGAATTTTGCCATAGCATCAAGCGTACAGGTTTATGATGTTTTTTCATATTTCATAGATAATATTAATGCTTCGCACACTCAAAATAATGAACAAATTAGTTTTACATCTCCAAAAAATATTAAAGGTATTTATCTGACCGCGGATACAATGGCATCAAAAATCGGTCCTCAATTAATCGATAAACTAATAGAAAGTGGGGGTAATGCAGTTGTTATAGATATTGAACACGGTGGTGGAGTTCTTGCTTTTACTCCAAAAACCTCACTCTTAAAAGAATTAAATCCTGGGCGACCCACCTTAGATAATATGCCTAGTCTAATCAAAGAATTGCACAAAAAAGGAATTTATGTAATAGCTCGCCAAGTTGTGTTCAATGATCCTTACATCGGTTTACGCAAACCCGAATGGAGGATTAAGAATAAATGGGGTGGTTTATACGATTATCGATGGCTCGATCCTTCGAAATCAGGAGTTCAAATTTATAATCTTTATATTATGAAAGAGGTTGCAGAAATGGGATTTGATGAAATCCAATTTGATTATATTCGTTTCCCTGCCTCTTATCACAAATCATTAGATTACTATTATGACGAAGAAAAGTTCTCGAGGGCTGATATAATTATTGATTTTCTTAAAAAAGCACGAAGACTTGCGGATTTATATAATATTAAATTAAGTGTAGATGTTTTTGGCGCTATAGTATGGGGAGATATAGATTGGCAGATTGTAGGACAAGATCCATCAAGAATAGCTGAAATCGTTGATGTTATTTACCCAATGACTTATCCATCACATGTTAGCCCTGGATATAACGGTTTTAAAAATCCTTGGGGGGATCCGTATAGTTTTGTAAAGGGCTCGATAGAAAAATTTGTCAAAGCGTCTAATGGACGCGCTGAAATCAGGACCTGGATCCAGGGTTTTCCATTAAAAGCTCCTCATTTTGGCACATGGTATATTGAAGCACAGATCAAAGCTTCATTTGATGCAGGCGCAACAGGATATACAATATGGAGCCCCGGTAATCATTATGGCTATAGCTGGCCAGCAATGGAATATAATCCTGCACAATAACCATTCTACGGGATTTCTATAACCTGACATTTCAATAGTTTCAGATAGTCAGAATGTCATTGCGGCAAAGGCCGCGACTGACTTTTGTGCTGTGATGTTACTTTTAAGTGATAAGTAGCTGTTTTTACTCACGCTTCCTACTTTTTTGCTGTCAAAAAAGTAGGCAAAAAACCATCTGGGGGTCGCGCAAAGCATAAATCATCATTGTGCCTTATATCTTCTTTTACATCTTGCGCAACACCCAAACCCCCTTTAGCCTTTTATTTCTGATGTACATCCAAGACGTTCTGTGGTGTTTTTGAAACTACGTTGTAGGCGAGTGGTTTAATACGGAATATCCGGTAAAAACCACAGACACAGGAATATAATATAACAGCAATTACCAAAATTGAATGCACAAAGAAGATATAAGGCACAGGGGGGACCGGGGGGAGCATAGGCGTTAAAACGATGATATAAGGCATTATGCCCGAATACGCCTCATGCTCCCCCGGGCGTGTTTTTTCCCACCGCCCTGTACCATTGCGGTTCAGGGCGGTGAACAACGCGATGTATAGTACAAAGGAACACCAGACAGTAATAAAGTTGAGTCATCCAGGCGGCGTTAGCCGCTTTTGGAATTCAGGAAAAAAGTCAGAGGAAGCAAGGTCAGATTATAGTTGATATGATATAAGATGAATCCCGGTGAATGGTTATTGTACAAACAAAAATCCCGCCATATTGGCGGGATTTATAATTATATTAACGTTTTGCCCATTGTGGAGCACGGCGAGCCCTGTGCAAACCAAATTTTTTGCGCTCCTTTACTCGAGCATCTCTTGTAATAAATCCTGCTTTTTTTAAAACTGTGCGTAATGTGGAGTCAAATTGAATTAAAGCTTTAGAAATACCGTGCCTGACAGCATCAGATTGGGAAGATATACCTCCGCCCTGGACGTTAACAGAAATGTCAAAACGTTTCTGTAAGTCCACTAATTTTAACGGTGACTTTACATTGCCAATCAGAGTTCCATAAAAATATTCGTTAATTGGGCGGTTATTAATAAAAATATCACCTTTCCCATTTTCATATAAGCGAACTCTTGCGATTGAAGTTTTGCGCTTACCATTAGCATAAAAAAATCGTCCTTTAAACTTTAAGGAATCAGTTTCTTTCTTAATGGTGGTCTTTTCTTGAGTCTTAGGCATATTTTAAAAAATTAAATCAGAATAATTTCTAGCTTTTGGCCTGAATGAGGGTGCTCCGGACCAGGATAAATCTTAAATTTTTCCAATACATACTTTTTCAGTCGATTTCTTGGTATCATCCCTGCGACTGCCTGATAAAGAATTCTGCTAGGGTGAGTTTTGCGGATTTGTATCAATGATTTGCGTCGCAGGTGCCCAAGATAACCAGTATGATGTATATATTCTTTCTGTTCTTCCTTCTTACCAGTTAATTTTATTTTTTCAGCGTTAATCACAACAACATAGTCACCCATATCTAAATGAGGGGCAAATGTGGCTTTATTTTTTCCTCTTAAAATTACGGCGATTTTAGAGGCTAAGTGTCCTAAAGTCTTATCTTCTGCATCAATTAAAAACCATTTCATATCGGATTTATTTTGAGCCTTTGGCGTAAAAGTTTTAAATTTCATAGCTAAACTAATTCAATTTGTACCATTGGTGCTGCATCGCCGGCACGATGACCTAAATTGGTGATTCTGACAAATCCGGCATTTCTGTCTTTATAACGGTTTATTAATTCATGCACCATTTTGTTAGACGCATTTTTATCTAATAAATATGAATTTAATAAACGGTAAACATTAACAGCAGGTTTATTTTTAACATCAACAATCAATTTTTCAATAATAGCTTTTAATTGTTTGGCTTTTGGTTTTGTCGTCTTGATTTTTTCATACAATATAATTGAAGTTGCCAAATTCCTTAGCATTAAATCTAAATGCGCTGCATTCCTATTGACTCTTTTTGACTTAACCAGATGCCTCATAGAAAATTAAGATATAATAGTGTAATTATTGTTTAAAACTCCTTTTCATCTACCAATTTTAACCCCCTTGTGTTCAAAGCATCAACGACTTCGGTCATTGCTTTTTTACCAAAGCCGCGGAAATTGCTTAACTTACTTGGTGTGCATTTAACAAGTTGTTCAATGGATCCTATGCCCCCATTTATTAAAGAATTTAAAGTACGTGGAGAAAAATTTAAAATCTCGATAGGAGTGTAGGTTTCTTTTTTGGCTTCTTCCTCTTCCTCTTGCAATTCTTTCGCTTTAACTTGTTGGCGGTCGCTTCGGAAATCCCTCTCCACCTCTTCGCCTTCCACTAGGAAAAGTTCAAAATACGATTTCAAAACACTGGCTGTGAATTTTAACGCATCTTCAGGTGTGATGGAACCATTAGTTTCGATTTCAATTGTTAATTTATCCAGATCCGTCATTTCTCCCACGCGCGTATTAGAAACATCGTAGCGGACTTTTTTGACAGGAGAATAAATTGCGTCGACTAAAATCACTCCCAACTCTTTATTGCTTTTCTTTCTTAATGTTACGGGCACATAACCAACCCCTTTCTCAACTGTCATTTCTATATTTAATTTTGCATTCTTTTTTGTTATGGAAGTTATATGAAGATCGGGGTTTAAAATTTCAATATTGCTGGAATGCTCAATATTTTTAGCTAATACTTCACCTTCTTTATGCACAGAAAGCTTTATAGTTTCAGGCTCTTTTGAACTTTTTTTAATCTGTAATTCTTTAAGATTCAAAATAATATCAAGTATACTATCCTGAACCCCGGAAACTGTCGCATACTCATGTGTCACACCTTCAATTTTAACAGCTGTTATAGCTGCGCCAGGAAGCGAAGAAAGGAGAACGCGACGAAACGCATTACCAAGGGTCATTCCATAGCCAGAAGGTAAAGGGCTTACTGTAAACACTACATGGTTAGAACCAAAAGACTCGGTCTTTATTTTTGGTAAACCAATTTCTTCTTGGATAATATGCATAAGACATTAAAGTTAAGAAATTGAAATAGGTGCTTATCGTGAATAAAATTCCACGATCAATTGTCTGTCAATACTCTTTTCGAGTTCATCTTTTTCCGGATAAGAAAGAACCTCAATGGAAATCTTCTTCAAATCAACATTAAGCCATTTTGGAGAATAATCTTTGAGTTTTTCTAATCCGCTATACAAAGGTGAATTCTTTATTTTCTCGCAAAGCTCTACTTTATCTCCAGGTCGTACAAGTATAGATGGTATATCAACCCGCCTGCCATTTAAACGGAAATGTCTATGGCTAATCATTTGGCGTGACTGGATACGTGAAACAGCAAATTGTGCAACATATATTACATTATCGAGTCTTAATTCAAGAAGTCGTAATAGATTCTCTCCAGTTTCACCAGTCATTTTAGTTGCCTTTAAAACATAATTTCTAAATTGTCTTTCCGAAATGCCGAATAAAATGCGAGCCTTCTGCTTTTCAGCCAATTGTGTACCAAATTCGCTTGGTTTCTTAAATGATGACTTAGCACCATGCATTCCAGGCTTAGTCATCTTTCGTTCAAGTACTTTTGTATATTTTGCTGCGCCGAACAAATTAGTTCTGTAACGCCTGCATAATCTTGCTTTAGGTCCAGTGTATCTCATTGATGATAATAAATATAATAGTAAATTTTAAAATTTTAGGGTTGTAGGGTCGTAGGTATGTAGGACTTTATGTTAATCATGTAATTAAGGTAATCATGTTAATCAGTTTAATCAGGTTAATCCTGGTCAAACGCGCCGCGATTTCTTTTTGCGGCAACCATTATGTGGTATTGGTGTGGTATCAAATATAGCTTCTAGTTCAAGGCCAGATGAATGAAGTCCGCGTACTGCCTGCTCTCTTCCTGTACCCACACCATTTACAAAAACTTTCAAGCTTTTTACACCATATGGGGCAATTTTTTCAACTACTTTTTCAGCAGTAACTGTAGCGGCGTAAGGAGTGGATTTGCGCGTGCCTTTAAACCCACATACTCCAGCAGAAGCCCAGGCTAATACATTACCATTTGGCTCGGTTACAGTAATAATTGTATTATTATAAGTTGCAGTTACGTAAGCATGTGCCAAAGGTACTGTTTTGCGAATTTTCTTTTTGCTGACCTTGGTTGGTGCCTGAACTGGCGCTGGAGCTACTGCTTTCTCTTCTGGCATAAATAAATTAATAAATATTGTAAATTTACGAATTTAACGGAAAACTAAAAAATTAGGTCTTTTGCTGTTTTAACTTTCCGCTTCCCATCGTAACTCTCTTTCCCCTCTTAGTCCTTGCATTTGTTTTTGTGCGTTGTCCGCGTACAGGGAGTCTGCGCCTATGCCGGAAACCTCGATAAGTTCCGATTTCCTGAAGCCTTTTTATATTGCCGGCAACCTGGCGCCTTAAATCCCCCTCGACCATATACTTAGAAACTGCATCGCGTATTTTTTGTTCATCAGTTGCTGATAAATTTTCAACTTTAGTATCCATATCAATCTTAAGCGCAGACAAAATCCTCCGGCTTAAAGGTCGTCCAATACCATATACATAAGTTAAAGCTATTTCTATACGCTTGCCCTTAGGTAAATTTATTCCAGCAATTCTTGCCATAAAAACAAAGTTGTTTAAATTATTTTCTGAAATTTACTTTATACAGACTAATCCTGTAATAATGTAAATCATGTAATCAATCCTGTTCATCATTTAAATCAGCGTAATCAGTGGTCAGCCTTGTCTTTGTTTGTGTTTTTTGGAAGCTGGACAAATTACGCGCACCACACCTTTACGTTTTATAACACAGCATTTATCGCATATTTTTTTTACAGAAGCGCGTACTTTCATAGGATTATTTTACAAATTACTTATGCCGATAAGTTATCCTGCCTTTGGTCAGATCATAAGGTGTCATTTCAACTCTTACAATATCGCCAGGCAGTATGCGTATATAATTCATGCGCACTTTACCTGATACATGGGCTAGGATTGTATGACCCTTGTATTGCTCGCCAATAAGCTCAACTTTGAAAGTCGCATTAGAAAGCGCTTCCACAATTTTACCTTCTACCTCTATAACTTCTTTAGCCATATTGTCTTAATTGAACAAAGCGGTAAGAGTTTACATTATACAATTAATTGACGCAAGTGTTTTTTTGAAATAAATATAATAATTGTCAAGCCAAAATTTCATAGCCATTATCAGTCACTAACACAGTATGTTCAAAATGAGCTGAAAAGCTTGCATCTGCAGTTACAACAGTCCAACCATCCTTTTCAGTAAAAACATCTTTTTTGCCCATAGCTGATATCGGTTCAATGGCCAAAGTCATTCCGGGTTGCATTTTTGGACCAGTGCCTCTTTTACCAACATTAAGTATCTCGGGGGGCTCATGAAGATCTCTGCCAACCCCATGGCCTGTGCATTCGACTATGGGGGAATAACTCTGATCTTCAATGGCTTTTTGTATAGCCGCCGATATATCGCCGACATGCCCTCCTGGCTTGACTTGTTTAACTGCCTTATCAAGCGCATTCTTTGTTGTTTTGACAAAATGCCTGACTTCAGGTTTTACATTACCCACAATAACTGTCACACAGGCGTCAGTATATAATCCTTTGAAATAAACGCCGCAATCTATGCCGACGATATCGCCATCACGCAATATGACGTGCTTGCTTGGTATACCATGTACTACTTGTTCATTAACTGAGGTGCATAAAGTACAAGGAAAACCTTTATAACCCTTAAAACCAGGTTTTGCTCCTTTGTAGGACAAAATCGTATGCTCAGCCAGTTTATCAAGTTCATATGTGGATATGCCCGGCTTAACCGCTTTGCTGACGGTTTCAAGGGCTTTCTTCAAAATCATGCCACCCTCGCGCATTGCTTGAATCTCATCTGAAGTTTTTATAGGTATAAAACCGTGCATACTTTAATAACGAAACAACGACACAATGATGTAACGACACGATCCGCCGCGGCAGATTTCTTTGCCTCGTCGTGTCGTTATTTCGTTTAAGTAAACAAATAAGCCACTTTCTCTATCATTTCTTTTGAAACGCCTTCCATACCCTGTTCCCCGTCGATTTCAATTAAATGGTCTCTTTCATAAAAACTATTTATTACGGGGACAGTTTCTCTTTCATAAGTCAAAAGGCGGGTTTTTATACTTTCCATATTGTCATCATGCCTTACTACAAGCTCACCTCCGCAAATCTGGCATTTATCGGATTTATATGATGGGGGGTAAACGCCTTTGCATGACTTGCAGATCCTTCGCTGTGTCAGACGTTTAATCGCCTCATCTTCGGAGATTTTGATTAAAACAGCAAACGCATCTCTGTTATTCTTGGCCAACAAATTCAATAATTTTTCTGACTGCTTAAGTGTTCTGGGTATTCCGTCAAAAAGTATGGGCTGTTCGGGAGGGGTATTAGAAATAAAATTTCCGACAACCTCCATAATAGTATCATCGTCAACCAAATTGCCCGAAGCAACAATGTTTTTGATTTTTTCACCTAAAGGTGATTTGGAGTCAATTATCCTGCGTAATTCACCACCCATCTCAAAAAATTTAAGGCCGTATTTGTCAGCCAATACCTTACCCTGAGTTCCTTTCCCGGATCCCTGCATTCCGAACAATATTATATCCATATCTTTTTTCTTAATGCCTAATCTCTAATATCTAATACTTAATATCTAATTTTGCATATCGGATATGCCGCCTGACAAAATTAGATATTAGACATTAGTGATTAGATATTAGAGGAAAGTCGTTTCGTTTTTAATAAAGTTTCTCGTAATCATGCATCACAAGCTGGGCATCAATTTGCCTTACTAATTCTAAAATTACACCTACCATGATGATCAATCCGGAACCGCTAATAATCAAATCACCGGAAGTAAGAGTTGTGTATTTAGTAAAAATAATGGGAACCACAGCTACTATTCCGATAAAAACACCTCCAAACAGATTAAGATGGCTTGAAGTTTTCCCTAAAAATTCTGCAGTCTGCCTTCCGGGGCGAATGCCTGGAATAAAGCCCCCTCTTTTTTGTATATTCTCGGCGACATTATCAGGATTAAACGTTACACTGACGTAAAAATAGGAAAAAGCGATAATAAGAAGGAAATAAATGACGATATAAAAATACGTCGGATTATTGGAGTTTAAATATTTATTGATAAAACTGGCTATGGACTGCAGAGTATTTGACTGCGACGCGCTGAAAAATTGAGCCATGACTGATGGAAAGGTTACCATTGATATGGCAAAGATGATTGGGATCATGCCAGCCTGGTTCACGCGGATGGGCATTACTGATTTTTCCCCTTTTCCTCCTGTGGCGCGGGTTGCGTAAGTTATTGGGATATTCCTCTGGCCTTCGGATATCAGCACGACGAAAATAAGCATTAAAAGAGTCAATATCACAAAAAGTACAAAATGCACCATTTTTGTGTTATCTCCTGCCTGAAAAGTACCAAGCATCCTGCCAAATACCGTTGGCATACCGGCAATGATACCTGCAAAGATGATATTAGAAATACCGTTGCCGATACCATTTTCTGTTATAAGTTCTCCCAACCACATTAAAAAAATGGTTCCCGCTGTGACAATGGCCATTATTGAAAAAATAATCCATGGATTATTGACTTGAGGTATCAGTTGACCTTGTGTGCTGCGATTAAGGAGTATGATCATTCCATATGACTGAACAAATGCCAAGGGGATAGTTAGCCAGCGTGTATATTTATTGATTTGCTTTCGCCCTTCTATACCTTCTTTTGATAATGCTTCAAGTTTTGGAATAACAACTGTCATTAATTGCACAATAATCGAAGCATTGATATAAGGCGCAAGCCCCATTAATACTATTGAGAAGCTTTTCATGGAACCACCGGTTAAAGCTGAAAATACCCCGAGCAGGCTATTTTGGTCAAAAATCTGCTTTAACACATCAATATTCACTCCAGGAACAGTTATATGTGAGGCAACCCTGTAAATTATCAAAATTACAAATGTAAAAAGAATTTTACGCTTTAAGGTATGCGACTGCCAAATTTGACGAAGATATTTAAACAATTTTGACCTGGATTAAATGATTAAACTGATTAACAGGATTGATCACGTCGGTCGCGATCACGTCGTACGCGTACGACAGTGACGACCGACAAGTGATTGATTACATGATTTACATAATTACAGGATTAGTCTATATAAATGTAAAATGATAAATGAAAAATGATAAATGTGAATGCGCCTGCCCGCCTTTGGCAGGAAATCAGAAATCAGAAATGTAAAATTATAATACTTTTCCTCCGGCTGATAATATTTTCTCTTTGGCGGAGGCGGAAAGCTTATGTATCTTTACGGTTAATTTTTTGGTCAGTTTACCATTTCCAAGTATTTTTACAGGGCAATCTTTTCTCTTGATCAATTTTTTCTCAATCAATGTCAAAACATTTACTTCATCTCCGTCTTTAAAACGCTCTAAATCGCCCACATTTAAAACCTGATATTGAATTCTTGTAGGGCTTTTAAAACCTTTGAGTTTTGGCAAACGCCTCATTAAAGGGGTCTGACCGCCTTCAAAACCAGGACGGACATTGCCGCTTTTGCGTTGCCCTTGCCCCTTACAACCCCGTCCGCTGTAAGTTCCATGCCCTGATGCATTGCCACGGCCTACGCGCTTTCCTGCTTTTACAGAACCTGATTTTGGTTTAATGGAATTTAGAAACATAAAACTTAATTAATAATCTGTTATTTTTTAGGTGTATTCACGCTTTTTGGATTTAAAATTTTCTTTTTTTCACTTTCATTCTTTTCTTGTTTAGGTTTTTCCTCAGGTTGTTTTGAATCATCTTTTTCCGGCTTTGCCTTTGCAGTCCCTCTTAAAGGATTTAGTTTCTGCAATGCCAGCATAGATGCCTGAGCAGTGACAACTTTATTTGTAGAACCGTGATTTTTGCCCAATACGTTCTTCACACCTGCCAAGCTTAAAATTTTGCGTAATGAGCCACCTGCGATAACGCCTGTTCCTGGAGCAGCAGGCATAATGAAAAGTTTGGCTGCTTTATATTTAATTGAAACAGGATGTGGAATAGAGCCGAAATCTGTAATCGGAACTTTTAAAAGTGAATGTTTAGCTTTGGAAATCGCCTTTTTTATTCCATTGATAACCTCAGTTGCTTTTCCAATTCCTATTCCTACACGCCCTTTGCGATCGCCAATAGCCACTAAACAACGGAATCTTAATCTGCGTCCGCCTTTTACCACACGGGTTACGCGGTCAATCTGAAGAACTTCTTCGTCGAATTCTTTAGCTTCCTTTTCTCGTGGTGGCATTTTTGCCTGATTCTTTTTAGCCATAATTGATTCTAAAAATTATGAAATGTAAAATGTTGTAAATCCGCCTTTGGCGGGAAAAATTTGAATGCGAAATACGAATTGCGAAATCAGAATTGAAGTCCACCTTCTCTCGCGCCATCAGCCAAGGCTTTTACCCTTCCGTGGTAAAGATAACCGCTTCTGTCAAAAACACATTTTGATATTTTCTTTTCTTTCGCGAGTTTAGCTACCTCCATCCCGACTTTTTTAGCAGTTTCGACATTTTTGCCAGTTTTAAGTTTAAGAGATGACGATGAAGCAAGAATTTCTCCTTTTTCATCATTGATCAGTTGTGCATAAATTGCAGTATTGCTCCGGAATACAGACAAACGTGGTTTTTCAGCTGAACCGGTTACTTTAACTCGAACCCTCCTATGCCTTCTGGCGCGTTTTTGAACTTTTAATAAAGACATAATTATGCAATGAAATTTAATAATTAAACGGTTGTTTTAACGGCAGTTTTACCGGCTTTTCGTGGTACATATTCGCCCAAGTATCGTATTCCTTTGCCCTTATAAGGTTCCGGTTTACGGAATTTACGGATATTGGCGGCTGTTTCGCCAACAAGCTGATTATCGTGGCCTGTAACGATTATGATATTTTTTTCCTCTTTATCCATTTCTATGCTAACCCCTTGGGGGGCAGAAAATTCAATTGTATGTGAATACCCAAGATGTAAGGTAATCTTTTTGCCGCTTGCTTGCGCCCTGTAGCCCACACCTATGATTTCTAGGCGCTTTTCAAAACCTTTAGACACACCGTGGATCATGTTATTAATCAATGCGCGGGTCAAGCCATGTGCACTGCGTATATTTTTATCATTGCCTTTACGGCTCACGGTGATTTGATCATTGGCCATTTCAACTTCTATAAAAGGTGAAAATTTATAATTTAGCTCACCTTTTGGACCCTTTACTTTAACATTCCTATTTGCAATCGTTACTTCAATTCCGCTAGGGACTGTGATTGGCTTATTTCCGATTCTGGACATTTTATAAAATTTAAAAATTACAAAATTGAAAATTAAATGTTACCATATCTGACAAATATACTCACCTCCGGTTCCAGCCTTAATAGCTTCTTCTCCTGTCATTACACCATGCGGTGTGGATAAAATTGCGATTCCATAATTATTCATGACTGGTTTAATGGTCTCCTTTTTGATATAAATCCTCTGACCTGGTTTACTTATGCGCTTTAGATTAAGCACTCTTTTTTCAGGATTTAAATCAATTTCAATTTCATTAAAAGTCTTATTTTTTATTGCATTAAAATTACTAATAAAATTGTGTTTCTTCAGCACTTCAAGTATGGCTATCTTTAGCCCAGAATATGGCACTGAAGTTTTATGCTGTCTTGCTCTGACAGCATTTCTTATGCGAGTTAATAAATCGGCTATCGGATCAGTGTTCATAATTGATTTAATGTTTATAATTAATTATAACTTAGAGTTTAGGATTTAGGGCTTAGAGTTTTAGTAAATTACCAGCTTGATTTTTTAATTCCCATAATCTCACCTTTAGATGCAAGTTCTCGGAAACATATTCTGCAAATATCAAAATATCTCAGATAGCCTCGAGATCGGCCACATAATTTACATCTGTTATAAGTCCGTACCCATTTATCAGGCTTTTTACCTTGAGCCAAAGCCTGTAAATATTTTTTCTTCAGTTTCTCTGTTTTAACTCTTAGTGCTTTTCTGGCCATAAACGAATGTTAGATTAAATGTTTTAAATTATTTTCTTGGTTCCGGTTTCCATTATTCAGATTAATCCTGTAATCATGTAATCATGGTAATCAGGGCAATCAATCATGTTAATCAGGCTTAATCAGTGTAATCAGTGGTCAGAGTTCTTTCTTAAAAGGGAATCCTATTTTTCTTAAAAGGGCTAATCCTTCTTCATTATTTTTTGCGGTTGTCACTATTGTCACCTGGATTCCATGCACATTTGTAATATCGTCGGGGCTGATCTCAGGGAACACTATTGCCTCTTTAAAACCGATGCTGAAATTGCCTTTGCCATCGAATGATTTTATTGAAAGTCCACGGAAATCACGGACTCTTGGCAATACGACCGCAACTAACCTTTCTACCAAATCGTAAGCTCTTTTTCCGCGTAAAGTCGTAGTAATTCCTGTTGGAACTCCTTGGCGGAGTTTAAAATTAGAAATTGCAATTTTAGCCTTTGTTATAACTGGTTTCTGTCCAGTTATTTTTGCTACATTTTCAATAATTTCAGAAAAATCTTTAATTTGCTTAGCTAATGTTCCTATTCCCACATTTATCTTAACTTTTTCAATCTTCGGAACAGCCATAGCATTCCTCAGGCCCAATTCTTTTTTAAGATCTGGGGTGATCTTTGATTTCATTCGTTCGTATAATGACATTTTAAAATTGGTAAATAAAAAATGATAAATGAAAATTAAGTTCTCTTTTTCTTTTCAATTTTCGAGATGGCCTGCTCCACCGATTCATGGCATTTCATGCAAATACGGAATTTTTTGCCCGCCCGGCCAAACCGTTCGGACGGGCCGGTTTTGGGAATACTATAGCCAACTCTGACAGGCTTATTGCAATTTGGGCATATCAGCATAACTTTAGAAGTATCGAATGGAGCCTCAAATTTAATACGTTCACCGGCTTTTGCAGTTGTCTTTTTAATATGTTTTGTGCGTATATTGACCTTTTCAACAGTAATGCGGTTTGTTTTCTTGAAAATGCGCATAACGGTTCCGACTTTTCCCTTATACTTTCCGGCTGTCACCAATACTTTGTCTTTGGCTTTAAGTTTCATGTCAAAATGTAAAATGAAAAATGTAAAATAAAAAAATGTTATAGTACTTCCGGTGCTAATGAAATAATCTTCTGAAAACCTTTTTGCCTTAGCTCGCGCGCTATCGGTCCAAATACTCTTGTTCCCTTGGGCAAATTATCTTTAGCCACTATCACGCAGGCATTTTCATCAAAACGAATATATGAACCGTCCTGCCGGCGGACAGGATTAGTTGTCCTGACTATCACTGCGCGTTCTACAGAATGTGTTTTGACAATACCTTTTGGCGATGCATCTTTAATCGCGACTACAATCACATCGCCGATCCAGGCATACCTTCGTTTGGAACCGCCGAGTACTTTTATACACATCGCGCGTTTGGCGCCAGTGTTATCAGCAACGTTGAGGACAGTCTGAGTTTGGATCATTGTTTATTGAATTAATAATTACCAATTGGTGCTCCTATTGGTTAACGACCTTCCAACGTTTAAGTTTACTTAGAGGTCTTGTTTCAGTAATAGTAACTTCGTCTCCAATATTAAATTTTTTGCTATCATCACAGTGTGCATAAAACTTTTTAGATACCTGATAGCGTTTCATGTATTTAGGATGCTTTTTATAAGAAGTTACAGTAACCACTATAGTTTTTACCATCTTATTGCTTGTAACAGTGCCAGTTATTGTCCGCATAACGCTTATTGATTAATAAATTATTATTTGGTTGTTTCTTTGTCGCTTTTTGCCCTGAACCCGAGCGAAGCGAGTGGTTCAGTGGCGATTTTTTATTATCTCTTTCTCATCTTTGACTTCTGCCAATATTGTCAAAATCTGTGCCACATAATGCTTTAGCTTTGTTGCTTTACTGGAATCCTTTTCGTGTTTGGTTTTTAGGCTAATACATATTTTTAAGGTTTCTTTGCGGGCTTTTGCCAATTCAAGCAAAAGTTCTTTCTTTGTTGACGATCTTAGTTCTTGAATTGAATACATTTATAAAATTAATTATGTCGTATAATAAATTTGGTTTTGACAGAAAGTTTTGCATCTGCAAGGCGGAAAGCTTCACGCGCAGTTTCTTCCGTTACACCATCCATTTCAAATAAAATTCGCCCTGGTTTTACCCGGCATACATAAAATTCAACATTTCCTTTTCCTGATCCCATTGGCACTTCAGCAGGTTTGCGGGTTATCGGTGTATGAGGGAATATGCGGATCCATATTTTACCGCCACGCTTTACATATCTGGTCATTGCGCGTCTTGCGGCCTCGATTTGGCGCGAAGTGAGTTCGCCTGCCGTCTGCGCTTTTAGACCATACATTCCATAGCTTACTGCGCTTCCCGCGAATGATTTCCCGGTAAACGATCCTCTGCCACGATGGACTTTCCTGAATTTTTGCTTGGCTGGTTGTAACATATTAATTATTTAGGATTTCGGATTTCGTATTTCGCATTGTCATTTTGCAATTGAAATTTAGGAATTATTTATGACTTTGTGATACTAAATACTGAATTATAAATATTGAATGTAAAATGTGGAATTGAATGCGAAATCAGAAATGCGAAATGCGAAATAAAATCATTCTTCTTTAACATTTTGCTTCTGCTTAATGGCTTGCTCTTTTTTAAACACAAGGCCTTTATAAACCCATACTTTAATGCCGATTACACCGTAGGTTGTATGGGCTTCAACAATGGCAAAATCAATATCTGCCCTTAATGTGTGTAATGGCACATTACCCTCTTTAAAATATTCATCGCGCGATATCTCAACACCGTTCAGACGCCCGGAAATCTGTACTTTGACTCCTTTAGCTCCAGCTTCAATGGCTTTCTGAAGCCCTACTTTGACTGCGCGCCTGTAGGCGATACGCCTTACTATTTGTCCAGCTATCATTTCCCCTATTAATTGTGCGTTTAAATCAGGATTAGTTACTTCGTGAATATTGATTTCTATGTTCTGATTGAGTTTGCGCTTTAAAAAATCCTTTAAATCCTCGATCATTACTCCCTGGCGCCCGATTATTATCCCAGGTTTAGCCGCATAAACATTCACTATTACTTTTTTGGCAGATCGCTCAATCTCGATTTTAGTAACTGCGGCATTTTTTAGTCGCTCATGAATGATTTTTTTAAGTTCCAGATCTGCATGGAATAATTTAGCAAAATCTCGTTTATTTGCGAACCATTTTGAATCCCATGTATTAATAATGCCGATGCGCAGACTTATTGGATTGACTTTTTGACCCATGAGCTTAATTAAAAATTAATAAGATATATTTCAGAAATTATTTATTTGCTGATTCTTTCTTTTTCTTAGATTTTGCTTTTACTTCCTTTTGGGGAGCTTCTTTCATTTCTTCAGCCATTTTTTTAGCCGTTTTTTTAGCAGAAACTTTTTTTGGCTTTTCGGCTTTTTCCGCTATTGGCTCAGTTATTTCAGTTTCAGTCTTTTTTTCCTTACTTTTCGCGCCTTCCAATATGCCTACCTCAACAAAAATATGGGATGTTCGTTTTAATATAGGATGAGATCTTCCGCGTGATACGGGCATAGTTCTTTTATACATCGGGCCTTTAGTAACAATAATTTTAGTTATAACTAAATCATTTATAGACTGCTTAAAATTATTTTTTGCATTATAAGCCGCTGAATTAATCACTTTATACAAGATTTTTGCCGCTTTCTTAGGTGTAAATCTTAGAATATCCAAAGCTTCCTTAATCTTTTTGCCACGCACCATTCCAGCAACTAAATTTGCCTTTTTTGGCGCTATCCTGGTTCTTCTTAATACTGCTTTCATTTAGAATTGATTAGTAAATTAGAAATGTATTTATTCTGTCACTTCCTCTTTTGCCAGTCTTCCTCCGTGAGCCTTGAATTTGCGGGTTGGGGAGAATTCGCCGAGTTTATGGCCGACCATATTTTCAGTTACAAATACTGAGATATGGGTTTTGCCGTTATGGACGCCGAATGTGTGCCCGACGAATTCAGGTGAAATTGCACAGTTGCGTGCCCATGTCCTGATTACTTTTTTCTGTCCGGAAGCTTCCATCTCTTTGACTTTCTTGAGAAGCTTTGGATCGACATAAATTCCTTTTTTAAGACTTCGGCTCATAGTGTAAATGTTAGTGCGGAGTGCTTAGTGCTTGGTGCGTTTACCCGCCTATGGCGGGGAGTGCGTTTACTAAGCACTAAGCACTGTGCACTAAGCACTAATAAAATTATTTTTTGCGTCTTTTGATTATCAGACGGTTTGTATCTTTATTCTTTCGTCGTGTTTTAACACCAAGCGCGGGCTTGCCCCACGGTGTTTTTGGATGTTTTAAACCGATAGGAGTATGTCCTTCGCCTCCTCCATGCGGATGGTCAACAGGGTTCATGGATTTTCCAAGCACTTGTGGCCGCCTTCCCATCAAACGCATTCTTCCGGCTTTACCGATTAATATATTGCTATGGTCTAAATTGCTTACTGAGCCAATGCTTGCGTAACATTCCTTACTAACATAGCGGACTTCTCCGGATGGCATCATTACCTGAGCCATATCGCCTTCTAAAGACATGACTTTACCGGATGACCCAGCAGACCGTATCGCCTGAGAACCTTTTCCTTTTTTTAGTTCAAGATCATAGATATCAAAACCTACCGGAATGTTTTTTATCTGCATGCAATTACCTGGTTTGATCTTTGCCTTTTCTCTGCATACAATACTATCTTTCGCATGCAACCCATTAGCAGCGATTATATATCGCCTTTCACCGTCAGCGTATTTGATAAGGGCGATAAATGCTGTGCGATTCGGGTCATATTCAATTGTTTCAACTGTGGCCGGAATATTAAGTTTCTGGTAGCGTTTATTATCTATCATGCGATATCTCCGCTTAGCGCCGCCTCCGCGGTGCCTGACAGTCAAACGGCCAAGATTATTGCGGCCTGATTTTTGGCGCCATGGCATCAAAAGCGGCTTATAAGGCATATCAGAAGTTATCTCCTCAAATGTATTAACGCTCATTTGGCGTCGCCCCGGTGTTGTGGGTTTATATTTAAGTACTCCCATTAACTTATTTTAATTTTATTAAAGTCGATTGAATTCTTTGGTTCCAGAGTCACTATTGCCTTTTTGCCCATATGGCGCTTTGTTATTGACTTGCCGGCGCCGGCGCTTCGCGCTTTTCTTAAAATCGGAACAATATTTACGCTTTTGACTTTTACTCCATATGCATACTCAATTGCCTTCCTTACCTGAGACTTATTGGCATTTAAATTAACGATGAAAAAATATTTCTGCATCGCCTGAGACTTTGTGCTCTTTTCTGTAACAATCGGTGATATCAGGATTTGTGCTAATTCCACAGTTTATTTACTTAAGAAATAATTTTTCGGCTTTTTTAATGGCAGGTTCCATAAACATTACCTTTTCATATTTTAATAAGTCGTGCAGGTTGAGGTAGTCCGCTAAAATGACCTTAACATTAGGAATATTTTTTATGGATTTATCAAAATTAATATCCTTTTCAGCTGTAATGATTAACAATGACTTCTTAACTGGAAGTTTTGAAAATAAAGCCGCGAATTCCTTTGTCTTCGGTGTTTTCATTTCAAACTTATCAAGTGCGAACACTGAATTTTCAGAAGCCTTTTGTGAAAGACCGCTGAATAATGCCAGCCTGCGTTCTTTTTTTGGCATCATCTTTTCATAGTTTCTGACATTACGGGGGCCGAATGCCACTCCTCCGCCTTTCCATATCGGGTTTCTGGTTGAACCGAAGCGCGCCCGCCCTGTACCCTTTTGTCGCCACGGCTTTTTCCCGCCTCCACGGACTTCCGCGCGGGTTTTAGTATGAGCGTTTGCCTGCCTGGAGTTAGAAAGCTGGCGTATCACATAAAGGCGCATTAGTTCATTATTAATTTTTGCGCCAAACATCGCATCGCTGACTTCAACAGTCCCTTTCTTTTCGCCTGATTGTTGGTATAGATCTATTTTCATTGATTTTGTAATTGGAAATTTGTAATTGGTAATTTGTAATTGGTAATAGCTAATCCTGTAATCCCGATAATCCATCCAGCAAATCCGTATAATCCTTTAATCAGCGGTCAGAATTTGATATAAACATAACCATTATTAGCTCCTGGAACCGATCCCTTGATTGCTATAAGCTCTTTATCCGGAATCAATTTTATAACTGGTCTGTTGAGGATTGTTATTTTTTCCAGACCCATTTGGCCTGCCATCCTATGACCCTTATTTACGCGTCCCGGTTTCGCGCGGGTGCCTATCGAACCTGGTTCGCGGTGGAAGTGCGAACCATGGCTTGCGGGTCCGCCTGCGAAATGATGCCTTTTCACAACACCTTGATAACCTTTGCCTTTTGAGATAGCTGTAAGCGTTACGGCTGGAACGTCCTTTAATATTGAAAGATCAATTTTCTGGTCTTTTTTAAAATTTTCTGCATTATCGACACGAAATTCCTTCATGACTTTAAATTTCTTATTTTTTGAAGGATTTTTGTATGCGTCGAACCCCAGGACTATCGCCGGATATCCGTCGTTACTTTGTGTTTTGACCTGGACAACCGTATTGGGCTGGCAGTGGACAAAAGTAACTGGGATCACGCAACCATCGTCTTGAATGATCTGACTCATTCCTAATTTTTTGCCTATTATTCCTGGCATATATTTAGTGGTTAAGGGAGCTTTTGGACTTTATTCTCTCCTGGATTGTTTTGGAATTAAGGAGGAGCCTAGGCCTCTCGTCTAACTTAAAGCGTTTCATAGCGAACGCGAGAGTATTTTAGCGACACTAAAGCCAAAGTCAAGCTTTTTTTGCAAGAAGCGAGAAACGCGTCCCGAACGGAGCAAGGGCGACCTGCGGGAGACCGCAGCGCAGTGAGGGCAAATCTGCGAAAATCCGCGAGCCCTGCGAAGTTTTAACGAAGGAGGGCGAAGAGGATTATCCGCAGATTTGAGCGTTTCCCTTCTGATACAGTACAGGGCTGCTCCTCGTTGGCAAAGATATTTTAAAGAATATAAGTTATAAGGTTGCCCCAACTGTATCTCAGGAGTTAGAGGGTCAGGTATAAGGGGATTATCAGTAGTTAAGATATATAATATATAACTTAATAACTTTAGTGATTTCGAATTTCGAGTTTCGAATTTCGAATTTTTGTTGTATTGTCGTTTCGTTATTTCCCGCCACAGGCGGACAAGCGTTATATCGTTACTATGAAGGCCGTTATATTCGACATGGACGGTGTGATATTAGACAGTGAACTGCATTGGAAAAAGGCAGAGCTTACGCTTTTCAGGAAACTACTGCCAAAATGGACAAAAAGCGACCAGCAGACAATCTTGGGCCTAAATGTCCACGATACTTTCCGCAAATTAGCGAATGATTACGGTTTGGTATTAAATCACCTGGATTTCATAAAAAGGGTCGAAGGAATAGCTTTGGAAGTATACAGAAAAAAGGCAAATCTGCTTCCGGGATTCCTTGAAGTTATACAGGTTCTTAAAAACAAAAAAATCCCTATAGCGCTTGCCTCCTCATCTCTGAGGGAATGGATAGACATAGCGCTTTCCCGCTTTAACATCAAGGCTTATTTTGATCTTGTGGTCAGTGATGAAGATTTAGACGTACCCGGAAAACCTGCTCCTGATATATATATTCATACCGCGAAACTATTAAACGTAAAACCAAGTGATTGCGTGGTCATTGAAGATTCAAAAAATGGGGTGATGTCAGCCAAAAATGCCGGCATGTACTGCATAGGTTTAAGAAACAGTTTTAATAATAAACAGGATCTATCGAAAGCAGATATAATGATTAACGGATTTAAAAATTTTAATGACAGTAATTTCTTTAATCTTTTTACTTAAATTTTTTAAAAAAGTGCATAGTGCTTTAGTGCTCAGTGCTTAGTAAACGCACTCCGCACTAAGCACTCCGCACTAAAGCACTATTAATCACTATCAATATGGAGCATAAAGAGCAATTTGCCGGCCATAAAAAAACAGGGGAATCGATTTTGCATGCGCTGGAGCAAAAACTGGTTAAATGGGGTACACCTAAAATACCAAAATATCTCGAAACATGGACATTGACTTATATGACAATTTTCTGGAGCATTGGCGTTATTGTTTTCGGATACCTTTCAAAAACTAATATTCATTGGTTATGGGGCACGACGCTTATGATTATTTGCCAATATTTATCTGATTTGTTTGACGGGGCAGTGGGCCGATACAGAAATACGGGCCTGGTTAAATGGGGTTATTACACAGACCATTTTCTGGACTATATTTTTATGAGTTGTTTATTAATAGGCTATTCCTTTTTTATTCCTGACGAATATGGCGTGCTTTTTTATATATTGATAATTTACGGGGGATTTATGGTTAATTCTTTTATAAGTTTCGCCGCGACAAACCGATTTGAAATAAGCTATTTCGGATTCGGACCGACAGAGGCAAGGATTGGTTTTATTGCTGTAAACATAATGCTTATTATATTCGGCAAGGTTTATCTGTCCCAGTTCCTTCCCCTGCTTTTGATTATGGCATTTGTGGCGCTTTGTGCTGTTGTATACAAAAACCAAAAAATCCTGTGGAATTTAGATATGAAAGAGAAATCCAATCAAAATAAATAATGCGTATAAGTAATTCAGATATTAAAAAGATATATATAATATCTTATAACTGATTATCCCCTTAATATCTGACCCAGTAAGTAGCGAGTAGCGCGCCCCAAAGCGAATGGGCGCTGAGCTTGCCGAAGCGACCAGAAGCGTAGGGCTCCGATGTGAAAAATTTACTTGTAAATTTTTACAATCGGAGAGCGTTACCCTATTGCTTACCCCGGATATTCCGTTGGGGCTACTTAATTACTGATATTCTTCAAAAAAATTTACTTCTGGAAATAAAATATACAAAATAGCACTTCCTTCCTTTAGCTACTTTTATACTCCTCTGCTTTTATAATTCGGATAATACATTCATCCTTCGTAGTGGCTCAAGTGTCACTCATGTTCTCACGTAGTATCGTGCAAGTATTGCATTCACTACGGAGAACGGGCCGTAGCTTAAATAATGTAATTATGGCTTTATATAGCCAAATAAAAGCTACGGAGTATTATACACTTATTCTAAATTATTTAAGCAGAGGTGTATAAAAACTAATTATTAAATTTCCATATGAAAACCTTAAAAAAATTATTTGAACGCCAAGATTGCCGGTCAAAATTATCAGACAGCATTCCTCAGGCTGATTTACCAGAAATGCTCGAACGCATTAGGCAAATTATTTTAAAGATCCTTAAACAATCCTTATCTTCCGATCAATCAAAATCTTGGGGCCAACAATTAGTAGAGCCTGCAGACGTTCAAATCAATGGCACACGCCCGTGGGATATTCAGGTGCATAATGAAGATTTTTATTCACGAATATTTACAGGCGGGACATTGGCCTTAGGTGAATCATATATGGATGGATGGTGGGATGCTGAGCATTTGGACCAGTTTTTTGAGCGGGTAATTCGCGCCGATTTAGAAGAAAAGATAAAGAACTGGGTTTATGCCGCATTAGCGATCAGGGCAAAATTATTAAACCCCCAACACTCTTCAGGGGCATTTGAGGTTGGCGAAGTCCACTATGATGTAGGGAATGAATTATATGAACGTATGCTTGGCGAAAGAATGCTTTATACCTGCGGTTATTGGAAAGATGCTGAAAACCTCGATCAGGCTCAAGAGGCTAAACTGGATTTAACCTGCCGGAAAATCGGCTTGCAACCCGGAATGCGGGTCTTGGATATTGGTTGTGGTTGGTCCGGATTCGGTAAATTCGCTGCCGAAGCGTATGGTGCAGAAGTCGTAGGGGTAACTGTTTCAAAAGAGCAAGTTAAATTGGCACAGGAAAGGTGCAAAGGTTTGCCGGTTGAAACCAGGTTACAAAACTATGAAGATATTGATGATGAAAAGTTTGATCGGATTGTTTCTTTAGGTATGTTTGAACATGTCGGATATAAAAATTATCGAAAATTCATGGAAGTGGCCCATCGCTGTTTGGAAGATGACGGATTATTCCTTTTGCATACCATTGGAAATAACGAAAGCACAACCCATACGAATCCATGGATACAAAAATATATTTTCCCGAACGCAATGATACCTTCAATAGCACAGACAGGGAAAGCCGCCGAAAAACTTTTTGTGGTCGAAGATTGGCATAATTTCGGTGCGGATTATGATAAAACTTTGAGATTGCTAAAATAGGATAGATAGTATATATTTTAAGTAATATTACCTGATACAAAAACATATGCACTGTCCCAAATGTCAGTCTGAATCAAATGTCAAAAATGGCATTGTCCGCAGTCTGCAGC
>Ga0315297_10000050_pt1 | contig 56601 bp, 53 predicted proteins | sample YL17G15_0_MG_FD_203628 | JGI IMG/M metagenome (GOLD analysis project Ga0315297, IMG submission 203628) | Sediment microbial communities from Yellowstone Lake, YNP, Wyoming, USA - YL17G15_0 | ecosystem: Environmental > Aquatic > Freshwater > Lake > Sediment | place: USA: Wyoming | collected...
AGGCTAATAAGGAAAAGCCGGAGGATATTGAAGATACTATTGAATTATTGGATGTTAAGACTCTTATGGCTTCTTTGTTGGTAAATTACAAATATGATAAGCCTTTCAACGTTGATTCTTCTCTTTTGGCCATCTCTATTAAGATAGATAAGAAACAGGATAGTGTCACTAAGTTGACTGTTAAGAAGATTAAGTTGATTGAGCACACCGGGACTTTTGATGCAAAAACAAAGCTTTGGAAGAATGATCAGGCAAAGACTTTAGTTGAAAATGATTATAATAGGCAGTTGTGGAATTCACAGACTGATTTGAGTGATGGGTTTCCGATAACTGTTGAGGATGATATTAATGCTAGTGAAAACAAGAAGTTGTGGGTTAGTATTGAGATAGAGTATGTGATAGTGGATAGTAGGGGTAATGAGAAGATTAACAATTATGAGTATAGCAAAGAGTTGGAGTTTGAGCTTGTTGATCCTACAGTTGCAAGACAGTGTCCTCCTAGGACTGGGTGGGATGATGGAAATCCTTGCACTACAGAGAAGTGCTTGGCAGAAACAAACTTTTTTGTTGAGCACGAGATGAAAAGGGGTTGTAAGGGAAATTTTATCTGTGAGACTGGAGAGAATGGCTGCAACTCACCAAAGGATTGCGAGCCTTGTGAGAAAGATATAGGGTTATATCTTGAACGAGTGTGTTACAACTTAGAGTGTAAGACAAAAATAAAGGGGGGTGTTAGGGTTGAAACAATTAGCATTCCTGACACTAGGATTATGGGTATAACAACTTTTTTAGTGAGGTCTTCTTTTAATAAGCCGTTTAACATTAATAAAGATAAGTTTACTTTGCAGTATGAGGTTCAGAAGCTTGGAGAAGCTCAGGGTTTTACTATTACAACTGTTCAGCTGATTGATAAGGGTAGAACTCAGAGTTTGATTGTTGATCAAAAGGTTGATGTTGGTTTTTCATCTGTTGGTAGCACGCAGACTATTACTTTAGTTCCTTTAGCTCAGTTAAGTTCTTCAATTGTTGGTGAGGAGATTAGGCGGCCTTCTTTAAAGGTTTTTTATAAATATTATACTTTGGCTCCTGATGGGAAGCAGCAGGAGACTATTGCTTCTTATGAGCAGGATTTGGGTGATATAACTTTCCTTAATCCGGAAGTTGAAATATGAGAAGGATGCATAAGAAAGCGATTGAGTTGAGCATTAATTTTATTGTGATAATGATTTTTTCTATTGCTATTCTTTCTTCTAGTTTCTTGCTTGTAAATCAATTTTTTGGGAAGGCTGAGGCTATGAAGGCCAGGCTTGATTCTGATACTGAGTCAAAGATTAGGAGCATGCTTGTTTCTGGTGAGAGGGTTGCTATTCCTGTACAGAGTCAAGAGATTGGTTTAGGTAAACCTGTTACTTTTGCAATTGGTATCTCTAATATTTTGAGGGATGATAATGGTCCAATCAATACTTTTACTATTGGTATTGAGCCTTGTTCTGCTGTAGGGGACCACACTCCTCCGTTGCCTGCTTTGGAGGTTATTTACAGTCCTACTATTGATATAAAAAAGAATGATAATCAGATAGCACTTTTTGTAGTTAATACTAAAGGTGGTGAGAGATTAGTGACTTACAAATGTGATGTGACAGTAAAATATACTTATACTGATCCCATTACACATACGGACCAGTTTAAAGATTACCAGGCTGGTGAGCCTGTCTACAAGGCGTATGTTAAGATAAAGTAAGAAGTTAGGATTATTTCTTTTTCTTCTTAACTGCAACTGCTTTCTTTATTGTTTTCTTTGCTGGTTTTGTTTTTTTGTTTGTTTCTTTTTTTTGTTCAGCTTTTCCTGTTTTAATGCCTTGTTTTCTTGCGAAAGTGTTTATCCATGCAGATTGTTCATCTCTTTCAGAATAAGAGTTAAGGATATCAAATCCGGCATTCATGATCATTTCTTCAAGTTCTATTTGGGTATAAAACGCGAAAAACTTTGGGAGATTGCCTGATTTTAGGTAACAGATCATTTTTTCTCCTTCTCCTTCTCTTAGTCCGATATAAAGAACTCCGTCAGGTTTTAAGATTCTAAACATTTCTTTCAGTGCTTTTGGTGCATCCAGTTTTAGTATGTGGCATAGGGTTGCGTGACACCAGATTCCGTCAAAAGTTTCATCGCAAAATTTCATTTCTAGCATGTCCATTTGGTAAAATTTTCCTTTTGGCACTCTTTTCTTTGCTTCTTTGATCAGGTTCTTGGACAGGTCTATGCCTACGACTTCATGTCCTTCTTCCATTAGGTATTGCACGTCTCTGCCGCTACCAGATCCAATGTCTAGAATTTTTGCTTTTTTTGGTAGGAATGTTGTGAATTGTGTGAGTTGGTATTGTAATATTTTGTCAAATGTGTATTCTGCGTATGATTTTGCTATTTTTTCGTAGACTTTTATTGTTTCTATTATTCGAGAATCAGTTGATTTGATTAAGTTTTTAGAAGTCCTAAATAACACCCTTATTTCATTCCTGAGATCAGTTCAAGTAATGCTTTTTCAGGATTTTTTGCTAATACCACTCCTGATGCGACAAGTACTCCTACTGCGCCAAGCTCTCTTGCTTTCTTCACATCTTTTCCTGTTTTTATTCCTGCTCCTACTATTACTTGGTTGCATTTCTTGCCATCACATATTTTAAAGACTGATTCTGTGATTATTTCTGGTTTTGATGTTGATACAGATATGTCTCCGCCTATCAGTTCTGGTGGTTCTACTGCTACGAAGTTTGGTGTTAAAGAGTTTAGTGCTTTGCCTGTTGTTGGGTCGTTAGCGCATACAACTGTTGTCATCCCTAATTTTCTTGCAGAACTGACTATTTTTTCTATCTCATCTATCCTTAGTCTTTTTTCAGAATGGTTGACTAAAGTGCCTGTTGCTCCTGCACTTTTTATGCTTTCCAAAGATACAGAACCAGTGTTTGCTCCTGCATTTATTGGGTCTGCATGCTGCGCAAAGACTGGGATTGAAACATTTTGAGAGATCATGTAGATATCAGCGACTTGTGGTGCGATGATCACATTAACATCCATATCTTTGGATACTTTCTCGCAGATCTTTGCAAGTTTCAGAGCATTTTCTCCTGTAGATTCTTTGTATGTCTTGAAATTTATTATTATCAGGGGAAGTTTAGCTGCCATCACTTGCCTCCTTTGGTTTTTTTCTTTTCTGCAACAACTTTTTCTTCTTTCTCATTGTTTTTCAAGAAAGTTCTTATGTCAAACATTTTCTTGCATTTCTCGCACTGAAATATTAGTGAGCCATCTGGTGATGGAAAGTCAGAGCATTTTATTTCTGTAGAATTGCATTTTGAGCATTCAAGTTTTTCTTCTTTTAGTGTGAAGAAGTTTTCGCACTGCTTGCAATAGAACAGATTGTCAGCAAGTAAGACAAGTTTGTGTGCTGGTGAATCACAGAAAGGGCAAAAGTTAACTTCTGCCATGAGGTGACTCCCTTCTTGGTAATACAGTTTTTTTCTTCATCGGTATCAGATATTTGTCAGTGTTTTTTTCAAGGTCTGTGAACAAGTCTGCTTCTTGTTTTAGTAATGATGAGGTTGTTCTGTTGAAAGAGATTACTTCTGTCCTGCAGCCATGCGCTTTCAGGTATGAGACAAGCTCTTTGAAGTCTCCGTCGCCAGATACAAGCACTACAGTATCGACTTTTGGAGATAATCTTACTGCATCCATTGCGATTCCGATATCCCAATCTCCTTTTTTTGCTCCGCCAAGAAATATTTGTATGTCTTTTGCTTTTACTTCTATTCCCATATTTTCTAGCGCTTCATGGAATTGGCTTTCTTCTTTTATGTCTGTCTTTATCACATAAGCGATAGCTCTGATAAGATGCCTACTGCTGACAGCAGTGTTTAGTATCTCTTTAAAATTTACTTTTGCATGGTATAATTGTTTAGCAGAATAATACATGTTTTGTACATCAAATAAAACTATTAGCTTTTGCGAACTGTGCTGTAAAGTACCCATCATTAACACCTCATTTCTTGAATAAAGGGATCATTTCCTCAAAACCGCAATTTGAGCAACGTATTTTTCCTGTTTTCTGGTCAAATTGTAGTGTTGGTTGGTTGCAGTTAGGGCATAGTTTAGCTGAAGAATTCTTTTCTCCTGTCAAAAACTTTTCCCTTTCTATCATCAAACCACTAAACCAAATATTATTTTTAGTTATTTAAAAACTTATCGATTGCTGCTGCTGCTTTTTTAGCGTCACCCATCGCTTTTATTACTGTAGAAGCTCCTGAGGTTATGTCTCCTGCAGCAAAGACTTTCGGGTCAGATGTTTGTTGGTTTTCATCAACAATCAAGACTCCTTCTTCAGTCTTAAGGTTTAACTTCTTGACAAGCAAGGGGTTAGGTCCTTGGCCTATTGCAACAATAACTTGGTCACAATCTATGATAAAGTTAGAGTTTGGGATAGTTATTGGTTTTCTTCTTCCTGAAGAGTCTGGCTCTCCTAATTCCATCATTGCACATTCTATTCCATTGACTTTTTTCTCTCCTACAATCTTTACAGGATTAGTCAATAATTCAAACTTTATTCCTTCTTCTTTTGCGTGTTTTATTTCTTCAATCCTTGCAGGCATCTCTTTCTCTGAACGTCTGTAGACGATTGTCACTTCAGATCCTAATCTTCTTGCTGCTCTTGCAGAGTCCATTGCAACATTTCCTCCTCCGACAACAACGCAGTTCTTTGCTCTTTTTATTGGGGTCTTGTATTTTGGAAATTCTTTTGCATTCATCAGGTTGACTCTTGTGAGGAATTCGTTTGAGGAGTATACTCCTTGCAGGTTTTCTCCTTCAACATTCAAGAAATAAGGAAGTCCAGCTCCAACACTGATGAAGATAGCATCAAATGTTTCTTTTAATTCTTCAAAGCTTATTGTTTTTCCGATAATTACATTTGTCTTGATTTCAACCCCTAACTTCTTGATGTTAGAGATTTCTTCATCAATTATGTGTCTTGGCAGCCTGAATTCTGGGATTCCATACATCAAGACTCCTCCTGGTTTGTGGAGCGCTTCAAATATTGTTACTTTGTAGCCTAGCTTTGCCAGGTCTGCTGCACAAGTTAATCCTGCTGGTCCTGAGCCGATGATTGCTATTTTCTTGTTTTTTTGTTTTGGCTTTTCTATGATTATATTTCTCTCGTACTCTGAAGCGAATCTTTCTAGCTTTCCGATATTTACTGGTTCTCCTTTTATTCCAAGGATGCATTTTCCTTCGCATTGGGATTCTTGAGGGCAGACTCTGCCGCATACAGCAGCAAGATTGGTGTTGTTTTCCATTATCCTTGCAGAATCACCAAACCTTCCTTCTTTTATTGCTTTGATAAAACCAGGAATGTTAATATTAACAGGACAACCCTTAACACACAAAGGATTCTTGCACTGAATACAACGAGATGATTCCTCAACAGCTTCTTTTTCATCATATCCAAAACAGACCTCGTTAAAATTCTTTATCCTTTCTTCAGCATTTCTCTCTTTAGGATTGGTTCTCATTAGTAGCACACCTTGTGTTTAGCTTCTTTGACAATTTTTTCTTCATCAGTGTAAGTTGAGTTTCTGTTCATCAGTCCGTCAAAGTCAACTTTGTGTGCATCAAACTCTGGGCCGTCTACGCAGGCAAATCTTGTTTTTCCGTCAACCGTTACTCTACAAGCTCCGCACATCCCGATTCCATCAACCATTATTGAGTTGATTGATACTATTGTTGGGATATTTTTTTCTTTAGTTACAATAGAGGTGAATTTCATCATTATTGGTGGGCCGATGATTATTACTCTGTCAACTTTTTCTGTGTCGATGATTTCTTTCAGTGCTTGTGCAGCAAATCCTTTTCTTCCATAAGAACCATCATCTGTTGTGATTATTAGTTCGTCGCATACTTCTTTCATTTTTTCTTCCCAGAAAACAAGATCTTTGTTTCTGAAGCCAGCGATTATTATGACTTTGTTTCCTGCTTTTTTTAAGTCTCTGGCTTGTGGGTAGACAGGAGCAACACCACAGCCCCCTCCAACTAGTACAACAGTTCCAAAATTTTCTATTTCAGAAGGGTTTCCTAATGGCCCGACAAAGTCAGTGATAAGCTCTCCTTTTTCTAGTTTTGAGAGCTGTTCTGTGGTGAATCCTGTTACGAGAAAAACAACTGTTATTGTTGATCCATCGCTGTCAGCGATTGTTAATGGGATTCTTTCTCCTCTCTCATCAATCCTTAAGATTATGAATTGTCCTGAACGTGCTGCTTTCGCAACTAGTGGTGCTTCTATTTTCATCTCGAAAAGGTTATCTCCTAATTTTTTCTTAGAAATGATCTTGAACATTTTCAGTGCTTCAAAAACTTGTATGCAGACTCTGCTGCTATTGCTCCTTCAGCTGCTGCTGTAATCACTTGTCTTAGGTTGTTTGAGTTGGTTGTGATATCTCCTGCAGCAAACACTCCTTCAACATTTGTTTTTTGTGCTTTGTCAACTTGTATATATCCTTGTTCATCAAGGTTTACTCCTAAAATTTTTGCTAAAGCTGTTGATGGAACGCTGCCTACTTCTATAAAGACACCGTTCAGTTCTAATGATGAACCATTATCAAGAACAACACTATTAACAAATTTTTCTCCTTTGATCTCTACAATATTTGCTTTGTGCAAAACTTCAATCTTTGGATTTGAATAAACTTTTTCTGCTACAGCAGGATCAGCTCTTAATTTTTCTCCTCTATAAATTACAGATACTTTTTCAGCGAATTCAGTGAGCAGTATTGCTGCCATTGCTGCTGAATTTCCTCCTCCAACCACTGCTACTTTCTTTTTTCTGAAAAAAGCAGCGTCGCAAGTTGCGCAGTATGATATTCCTTTGCCTAAGAATTCATTTTCGCCTTTCACATTAAGTTTCCTGACTTGTGTGCCTAAAGCAAGTATGACTGTTTTTGTTTCATACTCATTATTGATTCTGAAATTGTTCCCTGATCTTTTTATTTCTTTTACTTCTTCTTGTTTTATCTCTACTCCGAGATTGTTTACGTGTTGTTTGAAGTTTTCCATCAATTCCATTCCAGAGATGCTTTTTGTTCCTGGCCAGTTCTCTACCTTGTGCGCTCCGGTGATAGCACCACCAACTTCCTTAGAAATAATCAAAGCATTAAGTTTGTAACGTGCAGCGTAGACAGCAGCAGCTAGCCCAGCAGGTCCGCCACCAATAATAATCACATCATACATTTCAAAAACCTCTCAACAATGGATTTCAAAGAGATATATAAAGTTTATCTCTTTTTTTCTTTTTTCACCAATACTTTTTTAAATGATGGCTTCCTGGGTGGGGTTATGGTTGATAAAGTAAAAGTTCAGTTTTATCCTTTGGATTTGACTTATCATATAATTAATGATAAGGCTGTTATCTACTTATTTGGTAGGGCTGTTGATGGTAGGCAGGTTTGTATTGTTGATGAGGATTTTGAGCCTTATTTCTGGGTAGTCCTAAAAAATGAGGAGGATATTGAGGAGTTTGTCAGGAAGGTTGAGAAGGTTAAGGTTGAGGAGAAAAAGGATGTTGCTAGTGTTGTTAAGACTGTGGTTGAGAGAAAGAATTTTATTGGTGAGGAGGTTAAGGCTGTCAAAGTTTTTTGCAATCTTCCAAAGTCTGTTCCTGTTATTAGGGAAGCGATTAAGGATTGGGATTTTATAAGGACCATAAACGAGTTTGATATTCCTTTCACTAGGAGATATTTGATTGATAAGGGAATAATTCCTCTGACTTTGACAGAGGCTGAAGTCAGCGCTTACTCTGTGAAGTCAAGAGTTGATACTTTCAAAGCTTACAAGGTTAAGCAGGCAAGTGAGGACTCGATAAAAGAACCAAGAATATTGGCTTTTGATATTGAGACTTATGGTAGCGATAAGGGAAGGATTGATTCTAAAAAAAATCCTATATTGATGGTCTCGTTCTATGGGGAAAATTTCAGGAAAGTTATTACTTGGAAAAAATTCAAGACTGGTCATGATTATATTGAATTTGTTGAAGGAGAAGACCAATTAATCGAGAGATTCAAAGAAGTTATTAATATGCAAAAACCAGACATCTTGACAGGATATTTCAGTGATGGTTTTGATCTTCCTTACTTGCATGAGAGGGCTGAAAAGTATAAGATAAAATTGGATATTGGTCATGATTTCTCAAACATAAACTTCAAGAGAGGACTGAGCGAAGCAGTCTCAATTAATGGGATAGCGCATATTGATATGTTCAAGTTCATAAGAAGGGTTATAGCGAGAAGATTAGAAACAGATACTTACTCATTAGATGCTGTGTCAAAGGAGATTCTTGGCGAAGGGAAGATGAAAGTTGACATGGATAACTTGTCTGATGTGTGGGATAACAAGCCAGAAGAGATAGAACAGTTTTGCGAGTACAACTTGCAGGATTCATTGCTTGCTTATAAATTGTGTGTTAAATTATTTCCTAATCTTGAAGAACTAGTGAAGATTGTGGGTTTGACTCCTTATGATATTTCTAGGATGGGTTTTAGTCAGCTTGTTGAATGGTTTATTATGAGGCAGACTCCTGAATTTAATGAGATAGCGATGAACAATCCTCATCATGATGATGTGGGGAAGAGGAGGATGCAGACTTATGCTGGTGCTTTTGTTTACCAGCCAAAGCCGGGTTTGTATAAGGATATTGCAGTGTTTGACTTCAGAAGCCTGTACCCAAGCATAATAGTGAGCCACAATATAGGTCCAGACACATTAAACTGTAAGTGCTGCAAAGATAAAGCAGAATATGCACCTACAGATAAGAAAGAATATTATTTTTGTAAGGATAAAAAAGGATTTTTACCGAGCTTGGTAAAGGAGATAATCGAGCGAAGGACACGGATAAAAGATATTATTAAGAAGAGCAAGACAAAAAACTTATTGCTTGAAGCAAGGAGTGAAGCGTTAAAGGTTTTGGCAAACTCTTTCTATGGTTACCTAGGTTTTTTTGGTGCTAGGTGGTACAGCATTGAATGTGCAAGATCTGTTACAGCATACGGCCGTTATTACATACACAAAACCATTGAAAAAGCAGAAAAAGAAGGATTCAAAGTATTGTATGGAGATACAGATTCAGTATTTCTGTCCTTAGACGGAAAAAAAGAGGAAGATGGGATAAGATTTATGGAAGAAATCAATGAAGAGCTTCCTGGCGTCATGGAGCTGGAGTATGAGGGTTTTTATCCTGCTGGAATTTTTGTTGCAGCAAAGATGAGTGCGTTTGGAGCAAAGAAGAAGTATGCGCTTTTGGCAAAAGATGGATCTATTAAAGTGACTGGTTTTGAGTTAGTCAGGAGGAATTGGAGTTTGGTTGCTAAAGAGACGCAGGAAGATGTTCTAAAAATAATACTTGGGGAAAAAGATAATGATAAGGCATTGCAGCACGTTCAAAAAGTTATCAAGGATTTGAGAGATAAAAAGGTAAGCAATGAGAAGGTTATCATTCACACTCAACTTACAAAAGAGATTGGTGATTATGAGAATAAGGGGCCGCATGTTGCTGTTGCAGAAAGGATGAAAGGTAAAGGGATAGAGGTAGGTGCAGGAATGGTCATAGATTATATAATAACATCAGGTAAAGGGATAATAAGAGATAGAGCAAAGATACCTGATGAAGTGAATGAAGGAGATTATGATTCCGATTATTACATAAACAACCAGGTAATCCCAGCAATAGATAAGATTTTTGAAGTTTTAGGATTCAAAGAAGAAGATTTAGTTGGTGGCGGAGAGCAAAGCAAATTAGGAAAATTCTTTAAATAAATATTCACTCTTATATAAAAACAAGAAAACTTTAAATACTCACTAATCCTTGATTATCAATAATGGGGTTGGAAATAGATTTCTTTAATTCGATTGATTATCTTGAACCGAAATGCCCAAAGTGTGGCATCAAGATAGATTATGGGGTAAACACAACTTTCGACGACAGCAAAGAAATCCATTTGTGTAATAAGTGCGGTTCAGAGCTCAAGTAAAGATTTATAAAGAAAAACCTTTTTTCCTTAGAACATGATAGGTAGATATAATTTCGCGGAAATAGAGCCGGAAGTATTGGATTACTGGAAGAAAAACAGTATTTACGCGAAAGCAAAGGAAAAGAATAATGGAAAACAAAAGTTCTACTTCTTAGATGGACCTCCGTACACTAGCGGAAGGGTTCATGTTGGTACTGCTTGGAATAAAGCGCTCAAAGACTCATTTCTAAGGTACAAAAGAATGACTCAGAGGTTTGATGTGTGGGACAGAGCAGGATACGACATGCACGGCATCCCAATCGAGCATAAAGTTCAGGAAAAATTAAAGCTGCCGCACAAAGAAGACATAGAAAAATTTGGAGTGGCAAAATTCATAGAAGAATGCAGGAAGCTTGCAATTGAGAACATGCATTTCATGAACCAGGATTTTACTAGGTTAGGTGTCTGGATGGATTTTGAGAATGCTTACACTCCTATTGTCAGGTCTTTTATTGATGGTGAATGGTGGCTTATTAAGAAAGCACACGAAAATAACAGGTTGTATCAAGGTAAAAGGACAATGACTTGGTGTGCTACTTGCGCAACAGCACTAGCAAAGCACGAGCTTGAGTATGAAGAAGTAAAGGATGAATCAATATTTTTGAAATTCAAGATAAAAGGAAAAAAGAATGAATACTTAATCATCTGGACAACAACTCCTTGGACAATTCCATTCAACATGGGTATAATGGTAAATCCAGACCTGGAATACATCAAAGCAAAAGTAGGAGACGAATACTGGTTTGTTGCAAAAGGGTTGCAGATGATGATTTCTGGTGTTGCAAACAAGAGTTATGAGATAGTTGAGGAAATGATGGGTCAAAAGCTAGAAGGACTAGCTTATGAGCATCCATTGCATACAGAGATTGATTATGAAGAAGTAAGAAAACAGTGCAAGAATCCTGAAAAGATGCACACAGTAGTATTATCAGAAGAATATGTTGACCTAAGTGCAGGAACTGGCTTAGTACACATGGCTCCTGGTTGTGGTCCTGAGGATTATGAGATAGGACACAAGAATGGAATATACCCTTTTAACAATCTTGATGAAACAGGAATATTCCCAAAAAATATGGGTAAATATTCTGGTTGGACTGCGAAAACTGATGATCACAAATTCATTGAAGATTTCAAGCATAAAGGATTTCTTATAGAAAGCACTTCTGTGGAGCACGACTATGCTCACTGCTGGAGATGCCATAAACCAGTCATTTATAGGACAACAAAACAGTGGTTCTTCAAAGTAGAGGATTTAAAGGAAAAGATGGTTGAAAAGAATAAGGAGATTAATTGGGTCCCGCAAAGCGCGTTCAATGCTTTTGATTCATGGTTGAGAAACCTAAGAGATAATTCAATAACTAAGCAAAGGTTTTGGGGAACACCACTGCCTGTGTGGTTCTGCGACAAGTGCGAACAATACACAGTAGTTGGAAGCCTGAAAGAACTAGAACAGTTAAGTGGGAAATTGGTTGACAAATTCCACAAGCCTTGGATTGATGAAATTACAATCCCATGCAAGTGTGGAGCTCAACAAAAAAGGATTCCAGACATCCTAGATGTTTGGGTAGATGCTGGAACAACATCTTGGAATTGCTTGGATTATCCTGAAAGAGAAGATCTTTTCAAACAATACTTCCCAGCAGACTTCATCCTAGAAGGAAAAGATCAGATTAGGGGTTGGTTCAATCTTTTGATGGTTGCTTCAATGATTTCAATGGAAAGACCTAGTTTCAAGAGCGTTTACATGCATGGATTTGTTCAAGATTCAATGGGCAGAAAGATGAGCAAGTCATTAGGAAATTATATTCTTCCGCAAGAGATAATAGACAAGTATGGGGCAGACACTTTAAGATATTATATGATTGGAGGAGCTAATCCTGGAATTGACATAAACTACAACTTTGACGACATGAGCTTAAAATCAAGATGTTTGGGTGTGTTATGGAACTTACACAAATACTTGATTGATTATTCAAAAGAAACAGGGTTCAACATCAAAGATTTGGATGTTAACTTGGTCAGGGATAATTTTTCTTTAGAAGAAAAATATATCATGTCAAAAATGAACAGTTGTATAGAGACCGCAACAAAATGCTTTGAAGAATACAGACTAAACGAAGTCCCAACAATAATAGAAGAACTATTCCTAGAATTATCAAGAACATACATTCAATTAGTAAGAGATAAAGCAAGCACAGGAGAAGATTTAGACAAACAGGCTGTGCTTTACACAATCTATGAAGTGCTGATTAACACACTAAAGATGTTCAGCACAATTGCTCCGATGATTAGCGAGAAGTGCTATTTGAACATGAAAGAAGCATTTGATCTGAAAGAAGAGAGCATAACTCATTATGTTTGGCCAACAAGCAATCCAAAAGATGTAGATAAGAAGTTAGAGCAAACTTTTTCAATTGCGCAGTCAGTTATACAATCCGCATTGAGTGCTAGGGAAAAGATGAAGTTGGGTGTTAGGTGGCCTTTGAAGGAATTGGTTGTATTGACTCAGGATGACGCTACAATTGAGTCAATAGATGAGCTTGAGGATAACATCAAGACTCAGGTGAATGTTAAAGAGATCAAGGCTAAGAAGAGTTTTGACAAGGTTAAAGAGACACTTAAAGCAGATTATGAAAAACTGCAGCCAGACTTCAAAGAATTAGCTCCTATAGTTATTGCAAAGCTTGCGATGGCTAGTATGGAGAGCGTGTTGAAAAAAGTGGAAGAGAAGGGTAGTTATGAACTGGATGTTGGGACGAAAAAAGTACAAATTCTAAAGGATCACATAATTCATGAGAGGACTGTAGAATACCCTTATGTTGAAGCAGAGTTCAGGAAAGGTTATATCTATCTGAATCAGGAGAGAAGTGAAGAGCTAGAAGCAGAGGGATATGCGAGAGAAGTGATGAGGAGAGTGCAAGCAGCGAGAAAAAAAGCTGGGCTGCAAAAAAATGAAAGGATATCACTATTCTTGAAAGTAAGCGAAGACTTGAAAGAGTATTTAGATAAATTTGAGAAGCAGATCAAGGAAAAAGTTGGAGCAACACAGATTAGGATATCTGAGCTAGATCCGACAAAAGCGCACAGTCACTTATTCAAAGAAAAAGTTAAGGATGAAGAATTCCAGATAATGTTTAGCAAGGAATGATTATTTATTCTCTTCTTTATTCCATATATCCTTCAAAATTACACTATAACCTATTTCTTTTATTAACTTGCTTTGGATAGTGAAAGGCTTAGCGAAATGATCCTTCTTGACTACTATACCTTTAAATCGGTTAGTCCTGCCTACTGAAATGACATCTTCTACGAATCCTATCTTATTGCCTTTGCTGTTTAATACTTTCAACCCGCGAATTTTTTCTTTTGGGGATGTTTTTAACAATAAAGAATCTACTCCAAGAGTTTTGACATACTCTAATCCGATGTATAAGTCTGGCTTCATAAATCCTTCATCAACAGTTAATCCTACAATCTGCTTTGTCCTGGCATCTATGTGTATCTTGGAGGAAACTCCGATTATGTCTCCATCCGAATCAATAACATCTTTACCAAGGATGTCATCAGAAGTGATTATGTTTTTTTTCTGCTTTTTCATTTCTTCTTACCTTTAATTTTTGAGCGCTCCAGTGACTCTACATTTAATATTATATTTTTCTTCATTATTTCAATCTGGGAACGGTCAACAAGCAAAGGTCTTTTGAAAAATCCATCCTTTACGACTAAAGAAGTGAAATCATTTTTGTTATTGTTTCTGATGACTTTCTGTATCTTTCCTAGCTTCCTTCCAGAACCATCATAGACTTTTATGCCGATAAGTTCTGTGACTGGATTTATCTTCAGCAATATTTCATTCTGGTTGAAAACTTTGATTAAAGACTTGTCAATGAATACTGAGTGCATTTTGAAAAGTCTTTCGACAACTATTCCTTCAACGCTGAAACCATTTAGTCTGACTTCAGAGACATGTCCGATGATTTCACCGCTTCTTGTGATTACTGGAATCTTGTTAAGCCTTTTAGAACTCACAAAGTTACCGATGCTTGTTAACTTACTTGATACTATCTCGATGCTGATTCTACCACCTCACAGAAAAGATTGCTTCTATATTTATAAACTTAACCATTAAAAAAGTCTGATGATACCTGCCATGATAAGGGTCAGGAATAAGTATTTCAAAGCTTGGCCAGCGATTGTCAAGACAAGAAGCCTAAACTTGTTGTATCTGAAAACTCCTGATACAAAGCTTACTTGTTGAGACCCGAATGACACTAGATTAGAAAAGAATATCGCTATATATCCCCACCTGTTTATATAACTCTTGACTTGGTAAAACTTTTTCGGAGATACCATCAATGCTGACAGGTTCGAAAACCTCCAACCTATCAAGTAGTTTACTGAATAAGAAAGGATTATTCCCGCAAATATCGCGATGAAGTAATGGTAATGAAACTTGCCAGTTCCAACAGCAGCAAAATAGTATGGTTCTGCAGGAATGAACAAAAGTATTAGGCCTCCGAAGAAGAATATATAAAAAAATCCCAGAAAAGTGAAATTCTTAATCTCAAAAATGATGTGGTTTAATATGTCAGCAACAAAAGTATCCTGGAACAGGCCAAGGTCTCTTAAAAAACCGAAATAAACGCCAACAGAGATTGCGATAAGGGCAATGATAGAGATCAAGACAAAACCTTGGAATCTCTTATTTGCTTTGTTGTATTCAATAAAATCCGAGGATGGTTCTCCACTTAACTTTAAGGACATAAAGCAAAATATTGGATGAGAGTATAAAAAGCTTTCTTAAACGCAAACATTTAAATACTAAAAAATCGCTTAAAAGTTTTATGCAAGGAAAAGTAGCTAAAGAGGTGCCGCTTTCTGAGATTACTTTGCGCAGGTATGAGAGGCCGAACAAGGTTAAAGGAAGAGAGCTGGTGAAAAAGCTTTGTTTGAGTATGGGATTATTACAGCCAGGAGATTCTAGGGATGTGGTTGTTGATGTTCTTTATGTTCTTCTTGTTGATAGGGAGTTGAAGTGTTCAGCGATTGAAAAGAAAGTGATTGGGTTCAGGCAGGAGAACAAGCTGCAGGTTCTTGGAGTGACTTCATCAAATGTTAGGAGGCAGCTGAAGCGTTTGAGAGATTTGTTTATTATTGAGAAGAAAAAGAATGTTTACAGGATAACAGAGAACGCTCCATTGTTGGAGACGTTTCAGGAAAAATATGAGAAGTATCTGCTACAAAGCTGTGTCAGTAGGGTTAAGGATTATTTTGAAGCTATTGATAAGGAGTTCAGGCCAAAATGAAAGAAAAGTTTGTTCCGGAAGTTTATGAGCCGCAAGAGGATAGTTTTCTTCTTAAAAAATATGTCAGGAATTACGCGAAAGGATTGGTCTTGGATGTTGGTACTGGTTCTGGAATACAGGCTATTGCTGCAGCTCAGCACGCGCAGAAGGTTGTTGCGGTTGACATAAATGATAATGCTTTGGTGTTTGCTCAATCACAGGCAAGTGCAGAAAAGGTAAGGAATGTTGAGTTCAGGAAGTCAGATTTGTTCAGCAAGGTTAAGGAAAAATTTGATTTGATAATATTTAATCCTCCTTACTTGCCTTTTGATGAGAAAGAACCTGATGATATTAGGTTAGCGACAACTGGCGGTAAAGAAGGTTGTGAGTTGTTGATCAAATTTTTAGAGCAAGCTATTGAGCACTTAAACACTGATGGTGTGATATTGACTTTGTTCTCTAGCTTGAGCAATAAGACAAGGATTGATTATGCTATTGCAGAGAACTGCTTTGCTTACAAAGAGCTTGACTGCATGAGGTTCTCATTCGAAACAATATATATTTACTTAATCCAGAAATCCAAACTACGCAAAGAACTAGAAGAAAACAATGTTCAGAACATAAAAAAACTTGCTAAAGGTCATAGGGGAATAATTTATACTGGTGTTTGGCAGGGTAAGAAGATTGCTGCTAAGTCAAAGCTTCCAGGAAGCATGGCTATGGGAAATATTGAGAGAGAAGCAGGTTGGTTGAGGACTCTTAATCGTTTTGGTATTGGTCCAAAACTTCTTTATTCAGAGCATGGCTATTTTGTTTACAAGTTTGTTGAGGGAAAGTTCATCAATGATTTTATTGAAAAAGAGAAAGGTAAGACAAAAATAAGAAGTGTAATAAAAAAAGTTTTTGAGCAATGTTTTGTGATGGATGAGCACAATGTGAATAAGGAAGAGATGCATCATCCTTACAAGCACATAATAGTTAATGGCGCAAAAGTTACTTTGATTGATTTTGAAAGGGCTAATCACACTGACAAGCCGCACAACATAACACAGTTCTGTCAAGCTATAATGAATGGCAGGATTGGAGAGAACTTAAGAAAGAAGGGATTTAAGATTAACAGGAAAAAAATGATAAATCTAGCAAGAGAATACAGCAAACAAAACACGAAAGAAAATCTTAATGCAATACTTAATGAGTTGAAATAAATGTTTACTCTTTTGGGTTTAGGGCTTACAGTTATACTCATCATAATACTTGTCTGGGTTGCCACATCTTTACCACTTTTTTTTGCTGCAAAGATGATGGGAGGAGATGCATCATTGTTTAAAGTATTCTTAACAAATACCCTAATAACTTTAGCATCATTAGCTGCAGCATGGTTCTTCGGATTTGGAGGACTGTTTGTATTCTTACTAAGCATCCCTATATACATGTTAATGTTTCAACTAGGGTTTTTGAAAGCTATTTTTGCATTGTTAATCCAATACATTTTAGCAATAATACTAGCATATGCAATAATCATATTCTTTGGGCTGACAGTACCCTTCCTAAAATGAATTTTGCACAAAAAATTTACTCTTTAATAAACAAAATTCCAAAAGGAAGAATAACAACGTACAAACAAATCGCTATCGCGCTTAAAACAAAAGCTTATCGCGCAATAGGACAAGCACTAAAGAAAAATCCTTGCGCACCACAAGTGCCTTGCCACAGAGTAGTATGTGGTGATGGAAGAGTTGGTGGGTATCAAGGAAAGAATTCTAATAAAAAGATTGAATTGCTAAAGAAAGAAGGGATAATTGTAGAAAAAGGAAAAATTAAGGATTTTAAGAAAAAATTTTACAGGTTCTAAATTCTTTTCTTCTTCTTTGTCTTCTTGATGTCTTTTTCAAGACCGAGCTTCTCTAATAGTTCTTTGTATCTATTTCTTATTGTGACTTCTGTGACTCCTGCAACATCTGCTACTTCTCTTTGGGTTCTTTTCTCTCCATGGATCAAAGCGCTGACATAAAGTGCTGCTGCTGCGATTCCTGTTGGTCCTCTTCCTGAAGTAAGTTCTTGTTTTTGTGCCATCTCAAGTATTTCTATTGATTTTGATTGTGTTTCTGCTGAAAGCTTTAGTGCAGATGAGAATCTTGCTATGTAATCTGCAGGATTGCTTGGTAATATTGTTATTCCTAATTCTCTTGTTACAAACCTGTATGTTCTACCAATCTCTTTCTTCTCAATACCAGAAGCTTCTGACAACTCATCCAAAGTTCTTGGAACATCATGTCTTCTGCATGCAGCATATAATGCTCCTGCAACTACTGATTCCATTGATCTTCCTCTCACTAGTCCTCTTTGGACTGCTAGAGTGTAGATTCTTGCTGATTCTTCTTCAACAGATTTTGGTAATTTGAGATATGAAGATACTCTTTTCAGTTCAGCAAGTGCAAGTTTCAGGTTTCTTTCTATTGCAGTGCTTATCCTGTACTGCCATTTTCTTAGTCTGAAGAATTTGTTCCTGTCCTTGCTTCCTAATCTTAGTAGATCTCCTTTTTGGCCGACTTCTGTTCCCAATCCTTGATCATACTGGGTGTAAGTCATTGGAGCGCCTGTTCTTCTTCTTCTTTCTCCGCCTTCAGAATCGAACTCACGCCATTCTTGAGTGAAGTCTACCATCTTATCTTCAACGACTAGACCGCAATCTTTGCAGATGACTTCACCTTTTTCTCTGTTCCAGAAAAGGTTTATGCCTCCACATTCAGGACATTTTTTTACCATATGTACCATGTTAGTTCACCCAAACAAATATTTTTGATTAGTACAAACAAATAATATAGTTTCAACAAACGAAATGCTTAAAAAAACTATACCCCCCAATTGACTGATAGTCACAATAGATTTATATAGAATTTGCCAAACTCATATATAAACTTTGTGCTTTTTCACGACAATTCCGGCCATTTTTGGTGTTATTGAAAAGCTCAGAACAAGCTTTGGAAGGTATGAAAAGATGGAAAAGTCAATAAAAAAGGAATTGATGGATGTTTTGGCCTGTCCTGATTGCAAAGCAAGCCTTAAACAGTCTAAAGATAAGAAAGAGCTTGAATGTGCAAAGTGCAAGCGAAAATACGCGATAAGAGAAGGAATACCAATTCTGATGCCAAAAAGATAACTAGAAAACACAAATAAGGCTATTTCTGTGTTTTTTTATGATTTATGAGTTGAGTGTTGGTAAATTTATGCTTTCAATCTTGACATATTTCGGATCTCTCTTGAAAAGAAGTCTGGCCTTGTTATAAATTTTTATTACACCCGCATAATTGTACAACTCGCTCATTGAACGGTTCTCATAAATTCTTTTTATTGCTTCAGCAAACAATGGTTCGAATGGTAGAACCTTTACTTTTGGATGATTCTTGGCAAAATCCTTGATTGGAACAGTATTACCTAGGATTAATTCATCAATGAGTCCTTCATCGAACAATTTTTTCATATTGGTTTCATAACCATCTCCTAAAGTTGCGTGATACATGAGTGCCTTAATGCTCTTAGCTCCTCCGTCCTTGCAATTCTTTGCAGCAGTGTACAAAGTGCTCAAAGTATCAGCAACATCATCAACAATTATGACATCATAACCTTCAACAGAGCCAAGCAGGTTTAAGCTATCTATTTCATCACCTTTTACTCTTATCTTTTCAGCAGAACGAGTTATGACATCAAGAGTCACCCCTTCCATCTCTCTTACGTCAGGATTCTTAATGACTTTTTCAATTCTCCTGACTCTTTTTAGGCCACCATCATCAGGAGACATTAAAGCGACATGCTTGTTATCTTTGTAGTTTCTTATTATGTAATTTGCTACAACCGTCTCAAACTCTAATGGTTCAACATAAACGTCTCTTGCATTGTAGACAAGAGCAATACTATCAGCGTGAACTCCTCCTGTAAGTAAAGTATCTCCCTTAAATGCTCCTAAGGATTTAGCAAATACCAGTGTTGGTGCAGCCTGTCTTGGTCTTGTTCTTCTTTCTCCGCGAGAGCCAAAACAGTAAGGAAAAACTACAACAACTCCTTCTTTATTTCCTCCGCCAGGACCGACAGCATCAAGAAATAATTCAAGTTCGTACTTGCGTTCACCAATCGGTTCGATATAGCTTTGGAAAGCAAAGATTTTCTTGCCTCTTACACTATCTCTTATGTTTGGGTCTCGTTCGCCATCTTTAAACTTGGCGATATCAATCTCAGAAGGAGCAACGTCTAGGATGCTGCAGATGTTTCTGGAAAACTTGGTGTTTGGGTTGTGCTCTTTAGTAAATCCTTCAACACTTGGAGACAGATCATAAATCGCTAACTCTAATCCCATCAAAACACCCCGCCAAACTGAATAGAACTACCACAACTCTTTTTAATAAAAAGAAAACAGAAAGTATTTATAAAATTATCGCAAGAAAACTGGTGTGATTAATCTGTTTCTTGTTGTTTTCGCAAGCTTTAAATAAAAATAAAGCAATAATCTTGTTTTGAGGGGTGTTTGATGAGTACGCGGCTGGTTGGTGTTGTATTTCTTGTACTAGTATTTTTGACTGCTGTGTCTACTTCTACATTTGTGATTTTTGAGTTGGATGGAAAGACTGCAAAGGTTAGTCCTTTGTCTTACAAGGAAGTAAGCATTCAGGATTCTGTGAGTTCTTTGAAGACTGATGTTGTAGGGGTGAATAAGATTGAACAGACCAGTTCAGAATATATCAAGAATGAAGTGCCAGAACCGATTGTTAGGGAAGTTGTTGAAGAAACTGTTGTCAAGAAAGAAAGTGGTGTACAGAAGGATATGACTCCTTTTGGTGGTTCTTATTTTGGTGTTCATATATTTAATAGTAACACTTCCGTGACGGTTTATCCTCAATATGACTCTGAGTGGAGTAGTGATTATGATTCTCCTAGTTTTTGTATTAATGGGGAATTATTTAGTGTTTTCTCTAACCAGACTGGTATGATAAGTTCTAAGGATACTTTTGTTACTAAGAATTTCACGAATTCATCTAGTTCTGTTTCTAACCCTATTGGTCACGATAGTGAGGCTGTGATGAAGAATAGTCAGTTGGAAGTGAGAAAGAGGGTTATTGTTGAGCCTGGTGAGACTGATTATTTTCAGATGGTTTACACTGTGAAAAATGTTTTTAGTCCTTATTTCAGGGACATCAATTATTTTAGCGGTGTGAACCAGGTGTTAAAGCAGAAATCTAGGGGTTATGTTTATCCTGCGATGGTTGACTTGGATGGTGATGGTGATTTGGATCTTGCAGTTGGCACTAAGGGGTTCTTGAATTATTTTGAAAATATGGGTAATAATTCTGTTCCGAGATTTGTGTTGAAAGATGATTACCAGGACATTTCGGATTCTAATGTTTTCTCGAATGTTGGAGTGACTTGGTCAAATGTTCCTCAGTTTGCTGATATGGATGATGATGGTGATTATGACTTGTTGTTTGGGATATCTAATAGTAAGGAGATAAATTATTATGAAAACATTGGGAACAGGACAAATCCTGCATTTGCGGCGAGAAACAACACTATTTTGCAAAAAATAAATGATTACAACATCAATTTGTCAGCAGCATACAAATATGATTCTTTCCAAGTTCTTGATTATGATGGTGATGGTGATTTTGATATAATGCTGAAAAGGAATGGTCAGTATAACATAACTTATTTTGAGAATATTGGGACTCTTTCAACTCCTGACTGGCAGCTTAGTGGATTGTCATTTCCTCAGACTGGGTACTCGACAATATTCGATCCTTTGTTTTTTAAGTATGGTGCAGATAGCACTTATGATTTATTGGCAGGTTATAGTTTTAGTTATACAAACCAATTATTTTATGAGAATACTGGTTCAGTTGCTAGTCCTGTTTGGAGTCCTAATAATGATTTTTATATTAGCCATGAGGATGAGGGTTGGTATATAGATTATGGTTCTATGAATGGAGCAGCTGTTGCAGATGTGAATGGTGATGGTTACCAGGATTTGGTTGTTGCAGCTAAGGATTATTTGTATCTTTATACACGAAAATTGTCAAACGACCAGACTTTGAAGGATGTGAGGGTTGCTCAGTTCGTGAATAATTATATTAATCCAAAATCCCAAGGAGGGTATGTGTTGTATGATCCTAAAGAGGATATGCTTGCGTTATTTGGCAGTTATGTTATTGGTTCTAGTGACATGTATTATTATGCTGACAAGCAATCAACAAGGCATGGCTTTGTTAATGGTGATGGTTTAAGTACTGGTTTTGTTTACAACAATTCTTTGAACGGCCTGAATTTTTTTAATGGTTCTGATTACTGTGTTGCTTCAGGTATAGAGTTTGGTTTAGGAGATCTTGCTCCTGGGGAAGAGAAGAGCGTGACACTGACAGTGAAGTTCAGCACTGTTGCATCAAGAGGAAACGCTGACTTAACTATTGGTTCTGAAGACATAAAATTCTTGAGCGGCAACAATATTTCATTCATTATACACAATTATGGAAACAATAGCGCTTCAAACTTCAAGATAACTCTTGTTGAGATGGATGCTAATGATGTTGTGAAGACTAAAGAAGAAGTCTACAACAAGACAATAAAGGCTAACAGCGAAGCTGATTACTCAACAATTTGGAGTGTTGGTAAAGGGAACACTTTGATGGTTATTCTTGACACAGACAATTCTGTTTATGAAACTAATGAAGCCAATAATAAGGCTGAAAAGGTTAATTTGAGAAAAAATGTTTATGTTAAAGCAGACATTCAACCAAACATCTTGAATTCATTGTTTGAGCAATACGTTAAAGAAAAAATTAATGGAGCAAACATTGTTGGTTCCGAAAATGATGCTGACTACGTGATATATGTTGGTAACAACCCTTACAACTCTCAGACACTAAGTTCTGGTTGGGGTTATACTGAAGGTTTGGTTAAGAGGGGTTGGAGTAGTGGCAGGAGTCCATACAACGGTCTTGTTGACATATTCAAGACTGGTGATGGCAAGAAGAGAATAATGATTGAAGGAGTTACTGTTGATGGTTTGGTTGCTGCAGCAAAGAGAACAGATTATACTAATTTAGAGAGTAATGGTGACTTTGTAAAGAAAGAGGATGCTGATGCTATTGAAATCTTTGAATGGTTCAGGCTTTCACAGAACAAGCCTTTCTTGTACCAAAACAATTCTCAATTCTACACTATTGTTGAGAAATCTTTGTATGGTAAATACAGTGAGGAAGACAAGCTTGTCAAGACTACTGGTGGAACAATGTTAAGACTTAAGCATTTGGGAACAATGAAAAGTGCAAACCTAAGAGCATACGAAAACTTACCAGACTATCCTGTTGTTTTAGTAACTGGGCTTTGGAGTAATATTGATAGTTGGAAAGATTATGGTATAGAATTAGCTGATAGCGGTAGGGATGTTTGGTTAGGAGAGATTACTGGTGGTCCTTACACTGAAGTTGATGGTTATGATTACACTTACCAACAAATTATTGATGAACACGTGCCTGCAATAATTGGTGGAGTTGTTAGTTACACAAATAAATCAAGAATGCAATATGTGGGACATAGTAATGGAGCAAGAAGCGTAATTGATTCATTATCTATTTATAATGCTGGAATGAACCCTGCAGGTAAATATTGCACTTTGAGTACTTGTAATCAATCTAGTACTGGTTGGACAGATTCAAGTTTTGGACAAAATCCAGTAGAAACGCTAGTAACACTAGGAGTTCCAGGAGCATTCGAAGGAAGTAGTCCCGTTAAAACTTTACTAGTGTCAAAAGGTAATAAAGCTATAACTAATATTGAAGAAAGAGGTAAGACTCATATATCTATTGATGAACTAGTTTTGGAAGGTCTTTTCGATCTTAATAAATTTTCTGAATTGGATAAAATATCACTAAACTTATTTAAACAATATTTTGATTGGGCAAATTCAACAGTAGACACCCAACCAGGTTTAGGTTTAAATCTGGATAATTATATGATGTTAAGAGGATATGGAACATCAGATACTAATGATTTCGTTGTAACAACAGAAGATGCAACTACTATTTATAACAATATCAATTCAAGTAATAAAACTTATTTAAAATCCGCTGGCTCGCATACTTTCCCATTAAACATTGCCAGTCATAGTCATACAAAAGAAACAAAAAGTATCGTGACTAAGGAGTTAAACAAAAATGATTTAAGCGAAATGCAGAACTGTTTCAATTTAATAGATCCAGAAAACAAACCATGGTGGTGTATAATATGAAAGAGAAAACAAATAGCTTGAATATTTGGAACAAATGGAAAATACCTTTAATTTGTGGTTTTTCGTTTAGTGTAGTAATCGCACTTTTTGAACTATTAATGTTAAATTTTTGTTCAAGGGATTGTTTGGTACTTGTTTCTTTGATACTATTGCCTGGAGTATTAGTTTTAGATTTTATAGGAATTGATTTAAGTGGAGTTATTGCAGTTTTTTTCTATTTAACATTATGGTTTGTAATAGGTTTTATTTTTGGATTAATAATTAAGGTTTTAAATAAAAAAAATGATTAAACTCAAAGCTTTCAAAGGATTATTGTACGTCACGTTTTTGCTAGTTTGCATTTCTTTTGTTAGTGCGATTTCTTTGGATGAGTTGTTGGCTGGTTATGATTGGGGTTTTAGTAAGGGGGATGTTAATGTTTCTGGTTATTCTAGTTATGGTTTGGACACTGACTCTAATTCGTTGTATGATTTTGTTGTTGTTAATTTGAGTGTTCAGGCTAAGGTTGGCTCGTATGTTTTTGATTGTGAGCTTTCTAATGGGGTGAATAGTGGGACAAGTGAGGTTGTTAAGGCTTTGACTGCTGGGGCAAATAGTGTTTTGGTTAATTTTTCTGCTCAGGAGTTGGATTCTGGAGTTTACAATTTTAGTGTTAGGGTTTTTTCAAATGATAATCTTGTGTTGGAGTTGTACGAGAATTATTCGTTAACGATTGATTCTTCTTATGGGCAATATCCTGTGAGTATTGTGAACATTAATGATTCAGTTTTGAGTTCTGATGCTGATTCGTTGTTTGAGGAGTTGGATTTTAATTTGACTTTGAATGTGACAAGTGCTGCTCAGTATGAATTGGTTGGTTACTTGTCTGATTCAGCTAATAAGACTGTGAGGTCTTCTAAGATAACTGATTTGTCAATTGGTGTGTCAACAGTTAGTTTGCCTTTCTTTTCTAAGGATTTGAGGAAAGCGCATCTGAATGACAATTTGACTTTGAGATTGGTAGAGATTAAGAACACCAGTCAGGACTTCACTAAGAGATACAGTCAGACTTATAACTTAAATAAGGATATGGGTTCTTTTGATCCTGAAGGGGTCTTAGTTACAGATTATTTTGCAGACAAAGGTTTAGACTTAAATTCTAACTCTTATTTTGATCAAGTGCAGTTGGATACAACGATTTATTCTAATGAGTCAAAGACTGTTGTTGTTGAGGGCGCGATTACTGATTATTATGGTAGTTTTGTTGATGAGTTTAACAAGACAACTAGTTTAGTTGCAGGTAATAATACTGTTCAGTTCTTTATTAATGGCACTAAGGTTTACAACACTCAGATAAATGGACCTTACAAGATTGCATACGTTAATGTTGTGGAGGGAAACACAACTCTAGATACTTTATCTAATGCTTACACGCTTCAAAACATCAGCTACTACACAGATTGTGAACCTCCAATAAGAGCTGATTTGACTTTGAGTGTTTCAGATGTGAAAATAGTTGATTTAGGTAATAATTTATCAACTGTTGAAGTCACTGTTTACAATGTTGGTGATAGGACTGCGTTCGTTGCTCAAGTTAATGTTTTCAATAACTTGTCTGATGAGTTGGGTGAGCAGACTCTTTATTTCATACAAAAGAATGGTAATAAAACAATTGTTTTCCCAAGATTAAATCTTACTGATACAGACACTTTAAGTATTTTCTTGGACTTTAATGATTTGGTTGAGGAAAAGAATGAGTCAAATAATATCTTAAAAGTTAACTCGTCTTTGGGTTTGTCAATCAGTGCTAATCAGACTTTAGGTAATGCTCCTTTATTGATTAGTTTCAGTTCTGTAGTTAGCAAGGGAAATCAGCCATTTACTTATTCTTGGGATTTCAATAATGATGGAACAATTGATAGTACGCAAGCAAGTCCAACTAATAATTATACTGCTCAGGGTAATTATACTGCTTCTTTGACTGTTACAGATGTTGTTGGTTTGTCTCAGACAAAGACAGTCAATATGCAAGTGAATCCTGCTCCTGACATTATTCCTCCTGTCACAGTAACAAATTTGAATGAGTATTCTGTAGCAAATGATTCAATTTCTTGGAATTGGACAAATCCAACAGATTCAGACTTCAGCAAAGTAATGGTTTATTTGGATGGCGTGTTCCAGGCTAACACTTCAAATAATTATTATGTTGCTTCTGGTTTGCAGGCAAATACTTCTTATACATTATCTACTGTGACTGTTGACACTAATGGCAACATAAACACTTCTTGGGTTAATGATTCTGCAAAAACACTCGAGAATCTTGGAGATATTATTCCTCCTGGTCCTGTTGAGAATTTTGCGTTTATTGGTAAGGATGATAGTAGCATTTATTGGACTTGGACTAATCCTTCAGATCCTGATTTTGCTTATGCTGTTGTTTACTTGAATGGTCAGTGGAAAACTAACACTACTAGTCGTGATTATTTGGCTATGGGTCTTATTTCAGGAACTCCTTATACCATATCAGTGATGACTGTTGATACTAGTGGAAACATTAACACTGATGCTGTTAATGATACTCGGGTTACTAATGGTGTTGCTCCAACAACTCCTCCTGCTTCAGTTACTGGTCTTGGAGAGACACAAGTAACTAACGAGTCTATCAGGTGGGATTGGGTTAATCCTGTTGATTCTGATTTTGCTTATGTGGTTGTTTTTGTTGATGGTCAATGGAAGATCAACACTTCTAACAATTATTATCTAGCTATTGGTTTGCAGCCTGACACGATTTATATCATTTCCACTCAGACAGTTGATGCTGTTGGAAACATTAATGATTCTTGGGTTAATGATAGCGCAAGGACTAATACTAACTCTGTAGACACCACTCCTCCAGCAACCGTCACTAACTTAGGAGAAACTATTATAACCAACACTTCTATTAGGTGGGATTGGGTTAATCCTTCAGATTCAGATTTTAGTCATGCTATTTTGTTCTTAGGGGCAGTTAATATAGCTAATACTTCTAACAGCTATTTTGTCGTTAATAGCTTGCAATCTGATACTTTTTATACTTTGTCTGTTCAGACTGTTGATACTGTTGGTAATGTTAATGCTTCTTCAGTTAGTGATTCTGCTAGGACTGATGCTAATGTTGTGGATACTATTCCTCCTTTGGGTGTTAGTGGTTTGTCAAATATTGCTGTTGGTAATGATTGGATTTATTGGTCTTGGGTTAATCCTTCAGATTCTGATTTTGCTTATTCAGTTGTTTACTTAAACAATTCTTGGATGGTTAACACTTCAGCTCAATTTTTTAATGCTACTGGTTTGAGTGTTGGCGCAACTTATGAGATTGAGATTAATGCTGTGGATACTAGTGGAAATATTAATTTGACGCAGCAGAAGGATTCTGCAACAACTCTTGTTCCTTCAGATACTACTCCTCCTGGTCAGATTTCTAATTTGAGAGAAACCGCCACAACTAATTCTTCTATTAGGTGGGATTGGGTTAATCCTGTTGATTCAGATTTTAGTAAGGTGGTATTATCAATTGCTGGTGTTAATTTTGCTAATACTTCTAGCAATTATTATGTTGTTTCTGGGCTTTCAGCTAATACTTCTTACACTATCTCGGTTATGACTGTTGATACTTCTGGTAATTTGAATGGTGTTGCTGTTCAGAACACTACAAGGACATCTGCTAATGTTGTGGATACTATTCCTCCTTTGGGTGTTAGTGGTTTGTCAAATATTGCTGTTGGTAATGATTGGATTTATTGGTCTTGGGTTAATCCTGCTGATTCAGATTTCAGTCATTCTGTTGTTTATGTTAATAGTTCTTGGATGGTTAACACTTCAAACGCTTATTACAACGCTACTGGTTTGATTTCTGGATTAATTTATGAGATAGAGATTAATACTGTTGATAATAAAGGAAATATTAATTTGACTCAGCAGAAAGATTCTGCAACAACTCTTGTTCCTTCAGACACTACTCCTCCTGGTCCGATTACTGGTTTGGGTGAGACTGCTGTAACATCTTCTTCTATTAGGTGGGATTGGGTTAATCCTGTTGATTCTGATTTTGGTCATGCGATAGTTTATTTGGATGGCGTTTGGGTTGCTAATGTTTCTAGTGGTCATTATTCGGCTTCTGGTTTTGTCCCTAGTACTGTTCATTCTTTGTCTGTTCGTACTGTTGATGTTAATGGTAATGTTAATGCTGTTTGGGTTAGTGATTCAGCAACAACTAGTGCTGATATCACTCCTCCTGCTTCGGTTACTGGTATTGGAGAGACACAAGTAACTAACGAGTCTATCAGATGGGATTGGGTTAATCCTGTTGATGTGGATTTTAGTGAGGTGATATTGTTTGTGGGTGGTATTAATTTTGCTAATACTTCTAGTAATTATTATGTTGTTACAAACTTGCAGCCAGGTACTTCTTATACTATTTCAGTGCAGACTGTTGATTCAAATAATAACGTGAATACTAATGCTGTGCAGGATAGTGCGACTACTAGTTCTAATGTTGTTGATACTTCTCCTCCTGGGGGAGTAACCAGTTTAGCTGATCAGGTTGTTGGTAATGATTGGATTTATTGGACTTGGACTAATCCAGGTGATTCTGATTTTGCTTATTCAGTTGTTTACTTAAACAATTCTTGGATGGTTAACACTTCAGCTCAATTTTTTAATGCTACTGGTTTGAGTGTTGGCGCAACTTATGAGATTGAGATTAATACTGTTGATAATAAAGGAAATATTAATTTGACGCAGCAGAAAGATTCTGCAACAACTCTTGTTCCTTCAGATACTACTCCTCCTGGTCAGATTTCTAATTTGAGAGAAACCGCCACAACTAATTCGTCTATTAGGTGGGATTGGGTTAATCCTGTTGATTCAGATTTTAGTAAGGCAATAGTTTCATTTGAGGGAGTTAATTTTGCTAATACTTCTAGCAATTATTATGTTGTTACAAACTTGCAGCCTGGCACTTCTTATACTATTTCGGTTCAGACTGTTGATTTAAATAATAATATTAATATTAATTCTGTTCAGGATTCTGCTATTACTCAAGCTAATGTTGTGGTTTCAGATCCTATCTATGCGGATGCAGGTTATCCTTTGTTTGGTGCAGTTAATGATTTGATTCAGTTCAATGCTTCTTATTCGTATTGTGCTGCTGGAATTGTTAGTTATTCTTGGAATTTTGGTGATGGTTCTACAGGTTCTGGTGTTTTGGCAACTCATGCTTTTTCAACTCCAGGTAATTATACTTCAACTTTGATTGTTACTTCTGCTGGAGGTAACTCTAGCTCTGACAGTGTTAAAGTGGTTATTACTGTTTTACCAAGTTACAACTATAACTCTTATGCTTCGTTCAGCAAGACTAATTCGAATGTTGATGTTTTAGTTAGGGAGTATGGTGAGGATTTCGTTAATGGTTTCAGGAAGAAGATTGATTATTCTAAGATAGAGGCTGTATTGAAGGTTACTGGTGATAATTTGATAACTCCTGACCAGGTAAGGGTTTATACTAATAATGCTTTGACTTGCAAGCCTGTTGGTAATGGTTATTTCAAGTGTGTAGTTTATGATTCTGGGTATAATAATGAGATAGTGAATACTTACAGTCATACAGTTGATGTTTACAGTGATGCTGGTGTTTTGATTGATTCTGTTCCTGCTTATATTGTTATTGATGATAAAATTCCAACTATTAACTTAGTTAGTTATAATAATTTGACAAGTGATGGATTGATTACTTTCAACTATGATTTTACAGATTATGCTTATTTGATTGTTGCTGGTTCAGGTATTGGAAAATTGGAATTGTATAAGGATAATATTTCTTCAAATAATCTTTTGAAGACTGACAAGGTTGATTCTTTAACCAATAGCGCAACTGGTGTTATCACTTATGATTCTGGTGTTGTAGAGGGTAGTAATGGACAATTTGTTTTCTGTATTGGGATTTATGACAAGCTTGGTCAGAAGAAAGATCTTTGCAGCTTGAATGTGGTTGTTGATAAGAAAAAGCCTGGTGTTGTTGCTAACTCTTTTAAGATTTTCAAGAATGGTGACGAGATTACTGAAGCATATGATGGAGATAAGATTAATGTTTCAGTAGATTTGACTGATGATCTGTCAGGAATTAATGTTTCAACAGTCACAGCAGATTTGTCAAGTGTTAGTTCTGCTTATAATAACAGGCCAGCAGATAGTTGCGCAAAGAATGGTAATGTGTGGACTTGCAGCTGGGATGATCTAGCATTGCAGTTGAGTGCTACAAAAACAATTAATACTTCATTTAGTTTCTCTGATAATATTGGAAACTCTAACTCTGGAACAGCTTCAAAACAGATTGTTTTGGGTAATAGGAATCCAACCTTGACAGTTTCTGACATCACAATTAATGAAGGTCAGACTGTGACAATCAATCCAGTAGTTAGTGATCCTGATGGTGATAGTTTAACTATTTCTTATTCTGGCTGGATGAGTTCCAGTTCTTACAAGACTGATTATAATGATGCAGCTAGTCATACTGTGACAGTCGTTGTTAATGATGGTCGTGGTGGTATTGTTTCAAAAGATATATCCATCACTGTTAATAATGTGTTAGTGCCTGATTTGGTTTTTGATACTGTGAATGTTTGGGATGGAAAAAATCCTGTTGTTGTTGAGTTTAAGATAAAGAATATTGGAGAGGTTAAGGCAGATAATATTAGGTGGAGTATTGAGACAACTAATGCTGCTCCGATAAGTGATGGTAGTGGTTTTAGTTTGGATGTTGGAAAATTGATGACTTTTTATTCATTCATTAAATACACGAAGACAGGAACATTCCCGTTGACTATTAAGGTGGATCCAAATAATAGCTTAATAGAGCTTAATGAGGCAAATAACAACTACACCAAGACAATTATGGTTTCCTAAATATATATTGTAGAATACAAACATTTATAAATAGTTTGTTCCTAAGTGGTAGTAACAAGAGGATTTGAAATATGAATAAAAAGACATTGTTAAGAGGAGCTTTGTGGACTTTGATAGCTGGCACCATGACTTTTAATGGTTGTTCTTGTAGTGATAAAAAAGGTAATCCTATCGGTCCTGGTGGTCAAGATCCAACTCTATATGGTATTGTGATTAACAATGATGATATTTATGCTAATTCAAGGAATGTCAAGTTAAAGCTTGATTTCAAGGATGCTGATCAGGTTGAATTGACTGGTGATGTAAGTAGTCCTTCTGGTTATTCAGCTATTAATGCTGACTCAACTATTGATGCAGTTTTGACTTCTGGTGATGGAGTTAAAAGTGTTGGTGCCAGGGTTAAGAACAGTTCTGGGGAGTCAGATGTGTTGTATGATTCTATTAGTTTGGATTTGACTGGTCCTTCTGGTTTGGATTCTTTGAAGGATATTACTTCAAAAAATAACAGGTTCTCTTTCAACTTGAATCTTTCAGATATTGATTCTGGTAGTTACAGTCTGTCTGGTGCGACGACAGGTCAAGGTAATCTTTCAAGCATTGATAGTTTGGTATTCAACGAGGGAACTACTAATCTAAAAGTTTATGCTAGGGATGTTGCTGGTAATGATACTTCTTACACTGTTTTGATAAATGCTTCAAAGATTAGGAATGAGCAGGAAGGTCTTGATAGTACTCTTAAATCTTTGAGTTCTTTAGGTTATGTTGTTTCAGATTCTTCACAGCAGATTGGTGTCCCTACCAGGGATAATAATACTATTTATTTGACTACTGATAAATCTGTCAGGAAGAATGCTGGTGAGGAGTTGTTTGTGATTTATGATGCTGCAGGTTCTATGGATTCAGCAGCTTTGGATGCTGTTAAATATTTTAATGAGACTATGGGATTAAGGAATATTCCGAGAAGGATAGTTTGTTTAGGTCCTAGTTTTGGTAATGAGATAAGTGATAAGGTTAAGAGTGAGATATCAATTTTTGAGGCATCTTTGAAATAATTTTCAATAAGATTTTTAAATGGTAAAGGTATAAATGGTATTAAAATGTCAAGGGAATTAGATTTAGGACAGATTCAGAACGAGGACAAGGCTAGGCAGTGCCCTGACTGTAAAAGTAAAGAGATAGAATACAGAAAAGGCGAATTTTTCTGCGCAAAATGTGGTCTTGTGATTGAAGAAGAAGACGAAGAATAAAAAAATAAAAAATAATTCTTGATTTATTTAGGTGTTTTTATCACATCAATCATTGTGTTGAATGGTTTAGCATATTTGCAGCTTACTAGGAAGTCTAATGCTTTCATAGCTCCTTGCCTGTAACATTCTCCACCATGTCTTTTGAAAATTAATTCTTCGCTGTCTCTGACTCCATCATGCTCGTTGAATATTCTGAATAAGTGGTATGCATGCCATCCTGTCCAGTTTTCTGGAACACCCACTTGTTTTGCTTGTACAAATGGATCACGAATTTTTGTGATATCTCCTTCACTCATTTCTGAAGAGGAAAGTTTTGCCAGTGCTTCTAATGTTTTTTTCATTGTTCCTGATGTATCTTTCTTATCTGCTTGATGGCTTTCCCAAAGTTCTACTTTTGCTCCTTCAAATGCTCCTGAAAAGTTTTCTGCTATATACTGGATTCCTGCCATCCATGTGACTATTCTCACGTCCATGTTTGGGTATGCGACGCATGGATTATCTGCTTCTGCAGATAAGCGTTTTATCAGGTCATAATCTGCTCCTGTTGATCCCATTACAAAAGGAATATTATTATCACAATACATTTTTGCATTTGTGTTTGCTACTCCTTCCCCTTTGCAGAAATCTATGATATATGGGCTACCAAAATTTTCTTTTAATTTGGACAATGCGCTGCTATGGTGTTGTGGGGGTATAAGTTCAACACTAGTAACTTTTGCTTCATTCTTGCTAAAAAGAGGGTTTACGACAGTCTGTCTGGGTCTGTCAGGTCCAGTTAAACTATATTGTAGGAGTTCATAATCTGTGCTGTCTATTATTCCTCCTGCTATTATCTGAGACATTTTTCCTTCCCCATCTCTTCCAAGTCCATTAACCATAACTTTGATTTTTGCCATTACTTTCCCCTCCATTTTATCTATCAGAACTCTTTTTTTTAGATGTGTTAACTATGCCAGATTTATTAAGGTTTTGTTTGAAACTATGGCAACCTTTAAAAACAAGGCTTTTCTTCGAGCATGTTATGGACGTCATTTTTGTTGATGCTAAGTTAGATGCTGATGTAAAGAATGTTGTAGAGAAATCGCTGCCAAAACTTGGAAAAAATGTTGGTTTGTTGACTACAGCTCAGCACTTGAATAAATTAAATGATGCTGTTAAAGTTTTAGAGAGTAATGGGAAAAAAGTTTTTATCGGCACTAACAAGAAGACAAAGAACAAATCAGAAGTTTTAGGTTGTGATTTCAGTGCTGCTGAAGAGATAAAGGACAAAGTTGATTGTTTCTTGTATGTTGGTACTGGCATGTTCCACCCAATAGGGATATTCTCAGGAACAAAAAAGAAACTAATCATCGCAAACCCAATAACAAATGAAGTAAAAGAAATAACAGAGAAAGATATTGAAAAGATTGAGAAGAGAAAAAAAGGAGCACTGTTAAAGTTTATGTCATCGAAAAATATTGGTGTTTTAGTAACAACAAAGACAGGTCAGAATAAGTTAAAGGAAGCGCTAAAACTAAAGGATGAACTGAAAGATAAGAATGTTTACATCTTGTTAGCAGATACACTTGAGTTTAGGGAATTGGAGAATTTTTCTTTCATTGATTGTTTTGTTAATACTATGTGTCCTAGGATTGGTTTGGATGACATGATTAGGTTGGAGAAACTTATATTGAACATCGAGGACATTCGTCACCAAATAGGGTAAAAATTAACCACTCTGGGGCGAAAACTTTATATAGCAGTCACAATTCCAGAATAATAACAAAAAACCATTAATTAGGAGGGACAAAAATGAGGTTCGCTAATATAACAATTATTTCTGTTATAGTATTGATGTTTTTATTGGGTGGTTGCAAGCCGTATGACTACTCAAATTCTAGCAATGATAAGATTCCGTTGACAGTTGCTAAGCCAGTCTTAAATGGTGGCAATTCAACTGTTGATAAACAGCCTCAGAGCGCTGACGAGTTCAAGAAGCAGCTTGAGCAGTTGCAGGCAATTATTGATTCTGAAAAGATAAATAAGGAAGAAGTGGCAATTGATGCTGTTGATAAGAGCATTAATGAGTCATCAATAATCTTGGAAGATGTTCAAGTTAATGAAACACTTGTAGAAGAAACGCTTGTAGAAGAGACTCCTGTTGAGGAAGCACCTAAAGAAGCAACAAGTTCTTCAGGAATTCCTACAATCACTGTTAATGAAGGGCAACTGGTTAGTTTGAACTTGAAATCTAGTGATCCTGATGGTGATAAGATTACTTATTCTTTTTCAAAGCCTTTGGACACTGATGGTAAGTGGCAGACTAGTTACAATGATGCTGGTCAGTACAAGGTTACAATTACTGCTTCTGATGGTAAGCTTGAGACAAAGCAGGAAGTGTTGGTTGTTGTTAAGGATGTTAACAGGGCTCCGATAATTGGTGGGATAAGTGATATGATAGTGGATGAAGGAGATACTATCACATTGGATCCTAAGGTAACTGATCCTGATGGTGGTACAGTCACCATTTCATATAGTGGTTGGATGATTAAGGAGACTAAAGAAGTTGGTTATGACCAGGCAGGAATGCATACAGTGACTATTTCAGCTACAGACAATGCTGGTGATAGCTCAAAGAAGACCATAACTATAACTGTTAATGATGTTAACAGGGCTCCACAAATAATATCAATAACAAACAGCTAAAAGCCGTTTTTTTATTTTTTCTAAATTTATTATTTCTCTGTAGTCAAAAAGATTTAAATATGACTCCTTTGGTTTTTGATTATCAATGGTTGAAGAGAAACAAGTTATTGATGAGAAGGAAGAGTTGAGAAAAAGGTTGTTGAGGAGGGAACCTAGGGGGGATGTTTCTTTTTTTAGGAGTTTCATTCTTCCTTATGTTATAATTTTTGTTTTGGTCATGGTTCTTATTGGTTTTCTTGCAGTTTTTGGCGTGATTGGTTCTGATAAGAAGATTGATGCTGCTGTTGTTTCAGGGCCTCAGTATGAGGTTATGACAGAAAATGTTACAGGTAAAGAATTAAGTATTTCAACGTCTAAAGATGACCGAATAAGTTAACTTTTTAGTCTTGATTTCAGTTCTTCAAGTTCTTTTCTGATATTATCGCAATGACTTATTTCTTTTACCATCTCTACAAATCCGACAACTTTTTTGTCCAAGTCATATAATGGTGAGGTGGTTAGGTAGAAATACATTATTTTGCCGTTCTTATTTATCCCATCTTGGACAGCTTCGTGCACTTTTCCATCTTTTAATGTTAGTGCTCCTGGGCATTTTATGCAGATTTCTTTGTTGTTTTTGAATGTGCAGTAGCAGTGTTTGCCGTTTGTTTCTTCTGGTTTTTTTCCGATCCATTCATGCATGTTCTTATTGAACCAGATTATGTTCATGTTCTTGTCTATTATGCCTACGCCTATTCCAATATCATTTATTGCTTGTCTGACCATGTTGAAATAATTGTTTTCTGGTTCTGATAATGCTTTAAATATTGGGGTTTCGTTCAAGAAATATACTTTTGCCATCCCTACTTCTTTGTAACTGACTAGGTTTATGGCTTTTAGTATGTTTAGGTATTTACTGACTGTCATCCTGTTCATGCCTGTCTTTCTGGCGATATCGGATGGGGTAGAACCGTTCTTGTTGTTTTTCAAGAAAGAAATTATTTTTTCTGTAGAGTTGTTGCTGTCTTCCATCAAATATATAAAAGTATAAACTAATTTATAAATCTTTGCAAACCGAAATAATTAAATATTAGTCAACAATATTGATTATCAATAAGTATGGTGGATAAAACTAGCATTAAAAACGCAGAAATTCTGGAAGAATATCTTAAGCTCTTGAAAAAGAGAAGAGTTAAGTTCTCAGATTTTGCTAGGAAGTACAAGGAAAAGAAAAAGTTATAAACATTGAAGCTATATTTCGTTGCATGATTGTTGAGATTGTTAATTTGTTGAAAAAGGAATACTTGTACAAGCAAAAGCTTGCGTCACAGCTTGAGGACCCGTACAAGGTTCTTATAAGTTGTTTGTTGAGTTTGAGGACAAAGGATGAAGTAACGTTCAAAGCAACTACAAAGTTGTTCCAGCTTGCTAAGACTCCTGAACAGATGTCAAAGCTTAAAGTTAAAGATATTGAGAAAGCTATCTATCCTGTTGGTTTTTACAAGACTAAGGCTAGAAGGATTAAGGGTATAAGTAAGATTTTGTTTGACAATTACAACTCAAATGTTCCTGCTGATTTTGATGAACTTTTAAAATTCAATGGTGTTGGTAGAAAGACTGCTAATATTGTCATCACTTATGGTTTTGGCAAGCCTGGCATAGCTGTTGACACTCACGTGCATAGGATTTCTAATAGGTTGGGTTTGGTAAAGACTAAGAATCCGCATGACACAGAGTTTGCTCTAAAAAAGATATTGCCTAAAAAGTATTGGATAGTGTTCAACAAGTTATTGGTCAAGCATGGCCAGCAGACTTGCAGGCCTATTGGTCCGAGATGTTTTCAGTGTGTTGTGAATGATTATTGTAAAAAGGTCGGGGTTGACAAGAGATACTATGAAAAAATTTAATTGTAAGTGTTGTGGTTATTGTTGTACTTTGATTCCTAAGATTAGTTTTCTAGAGATGTTAAAGATATGGGTTAATGGTTACAAAGGCTTCACAACAAGGGATGGTTCTGGCAGGAGATGTATTAGGATTGTTGCTGGAGATTGTTTTTTCTTGGAAAGAAAAGGTAAGTTCTCGTCTTGTAAAATATATAATTTAAGGCCAAGGGTTTGTAGGGATTATCCTTATGGTGAAAAGAACAACTTTGGAGAATGTAGTGTTGATAAAAGGAGTTTTAAAGAAAAATATTTGTCTTGATCACTCAGCTGCTTTTGGTTCTTCGTTCTGTGTTTCTTCTTTTTTTGGTTTCTTTGGTTTTTTAGACTCTTCTTCAGCTTGTTCGTTTTTTTGTTCTGTTGGTGCTTCTTTTTTCTCTTCTCTTGGTTCTTCTAGTAATTCGCCTTTTATTTCTCCTGAGATTTTTTTCATTATTCTTATCTCACAGGTTCTTATTGGGTAAATCCTGTTTAGTTCGTCTCTTAGTGGTCTTTGGATTGCGTACCCTACCAAGTCCATTATTAGATTGTAGTACCCTATTGTTTGTATTCTTCTTATTAGTAATGTCTTCATGGTTTTTCTTATCTGTGTTGCTGTTGAGCCTTTTGATTTTGTTCTTGTGAACACTAATGGTTTTATCCTTACTATTACATCATCTTTTGTTTTGACTGTGAATGAGTCTTCTATTGCTTTGTTTCCTCTCTTTACTAGTCTTCTTACTGCTGATGGCACTAGTTCGAATGAGATGATTTCTGTTGTTGCTCCTTCTGGTCTTAGTGCTGATACTCTGAATGTCATGTCTATTCCTTGTTTTTTTATGTCTCCTGTAAGGCCCATCAGGTTTACTGTCACGTATTTGTTTAGTAGAAGATTCTGGTCTGTAACAAATGATTCTCCTAATAGTTTCTCGTTGAAGAGTTTTGGTGCGAATATCTTGAACCATCTCTTCTTTTTTATCTTTATTGCTGCTTGTTTTGCTTTTGCCATGATTACTCCAGAAGGAAAAATATGTGGTTTATAAAGGTTTTGGTAGCCTTTATGCACAAAAGACGACAGGGTCGTCTTTTGGCATGCTAAAAATCTCCGAGAACTCCGCACAAAAATGTTCTACTAGGAGATTTTTATCATATGTCTATATTGATCGCTTCTTTTGCGTGTTTTTCAATAAATGCCCTTCTTGGCTCTACCTCGTCGCCCATTAGGATTGTGAATATCTTGTCTGCTTCTACAGCATCTTCTAATGTTACCCTAAGGATGGTTCTGTGTTTAGGGTCCATGGTGGTTTCCCATAACTGTTTAGGGTCCATCTCTCCTAGGCCTTTGTATCTTTGGACATTGATTCCTTCACTGCCTATCTCTTTGATTATTGCTTCTTTTTCGTCATCAGAGTAAGCATACCTTTCACTTTTACCTTTTTTTATCTTGTATAAAGGTGGTTGGGCGATGTATATATGTCCTTTTTCTATCAGTACTTTCATGTATCTGTAGAAGAATGTTAATAATAGTGTTCTTATGTGTGCTCCGTCAACATCTGCATCTGTCATGAATATGATTTTGTGATATCTTAGTTTTGTTATATCAAACTCTTCACTGATTCCTGCACCTATTGCCATTATCATTGTTGTTATCTCTTCGTTGTTCATCACTTTGTTAAGTCTTGCTTTTTCTACATTCAATATTTTGCCTTTTAATGGTAGGATTGCTTGGAATGCTCTGTTTCTTCCTTGTTTTGCTGAGCCTCCTGCAGAGTCTCCTTCTACTAGGTATAATTCACATTTTGATGCATCATTGTTTGAGCAGTCTGCTAGTTTTCCTGGCAGTGATGAGAATGATAGTGCTCCTTTTCTTCTTGTTAGCTCTCTTGCTTTTCTTGCTGCTTCTCTTGCGTTTGAGGCATTGACGCATTTTCCTATGAGTTCTTTTGCGATTTTTGGATTTTCTCCGAAGAATGTTGATAGTCCGTCGCTCACTATTGATTCTACTATGCCTTTTATTTCTGAGTTTCCTAGTTTTGTCTTTGTCTGTCCTTCAAATTGTGGTTCTCTTAGTTTTACGCTTATTACTGCTGTGAGTCCTTCTCTTACATCTTCTCCTGACAGTGTTTCTTCTTCTTTTGCGCCCATAAATTTTTTTGCATAGTTATTGCATACTCTTGTTAGTGCTGCTTTGAATCCATTAAAGTGTGTTCCTCCTTCTGAAGTGTTTATGTCGTTTGCGAATGAGAAGATGTTTTCTTGGTATCCGTCGTTGTATTGCATTGCTATCTCGAGTTGTGTTCCATCTTTTTCTTTCTGGAAATATATTGGGTTGTGCAGTGGGTTCTTGTTTTTGTTTAGGTATTCAACAAAGGATATTATTCCTCCTTCATACTTGAAGTTGTGGCTTTTTCCATCCCTCTCATCCATGATTGTGATGTTTAATCCTTTGTTCAGGAATGCCATCTCTCTTAGTCTTGCTGATAATGTGTCAAAATGAAATGTGGTTATTGGGAATATCTCTTCATCAGGCATGAATGTTACAGTAGTTCCTGTTTCGTTTCCATCTCCTACCTCTTGCACTTCTGTTATTGGGTTTCCTTTTGCATAGGATTGTGTATATATCTTGCCGCTCCTGTATACTTTGACAACTAATAATTTTGATAATGCGTTAACTACAGATACTCCTACTCCATGTAGCCCTCCTGATACTTTGTATGCTCCTGTGTCGAATTTTCCTCCTGCATGCAGTTTTGTCATTACTATTTGTAGAGCAGACACTCCATATTGTGCAATTATTTCTACGGGGATTCCTCTTCCATTATCTATTACAGAAATAGATCCGTCTTTGTGGATTATGACACTTATTTTTGTGCAGAATCCTGCAAGCGCTTCATCTACTGAGTTATCAACAACTTCATAGACTAAATGGTGCAGTCCTCTAAGGTCTGTAGTGCCTATATACATGCTTGGTCTTTTTCTTACAGCCTCAAGGCCTTCCATGACCTTGATCTTATCTGCTCCATAATCGCTTTCGTTGCTCATTTTGAAACTTTTTTCACCTACTTTGTTTTATTTTCTCGTCGTAGAATCTCGAGATTTATACAGAAAAAGAATTCTTCTTTATTTATAAACCTTTTGTTTGTAGAATATTCCTATACTGGCTATAAATGGGTTATTATCTTGTTTTACGACCTATTAAAAAGCCCAAACTTTTATAAACTTTCTTTGTTTAATCTTTATTGGTGGGGTGTATTGGATAAACTAATATTCAATTTTCTTGCATTTATTCTTGTTTCTTCCACTGTTAGCGCTGCGAGCATTATCATAACAAGTGATGAGTTCTTTGATGAAGTGCAGAAGCTCGCTATTTTTGATGGCAGTACTGAAGTTGTCAATATTAGTTTTATCGATTCTAATTATGCTGGAGTAGAGGATAATTCTTTTGTTGGCTTTAACAACCAGAACATTGAAGGGGTTGGTGAGATAAGTGGTTATGATTATTCTTTGGCTAAGAAGATTATTAGTTTTCTCAGGGATAATAGTTATGAATCTATTACTTTGTTTGGTGATGCAAAACTTGTCCCTCCTAGTTATTATTTTTATAATGATGTTGGTCAAAATCTTTATGACGAATGGATTCCGACTGATTTTTTTTATGCAAGTCCTGATTATGATCTGAATGTTGATTCAGCGATTGGTAGGATTCCTGTGACTACAAAAGAAGAGGCAGAGATTTTTGTTAATAAAATGATTAGTTGGTTAGAGGATGATTTGGTGGTTGTTGGTGCTGGTAAAATAACTGATTCTGTGCTTTACAAGGGAGAGCTTGCAGTGGTAGACACGATTAATAAGGGATTGCTTGGGACAAACTTCAAAAAATATTTTGAGAGTGATAATAAGTTCAAGAGGAATGAGTTAATGGATTATTTTACTGATGGGGGTGCAGGCATTTTGTATATTATTGGGCATGGTGATGGTGACAAGATGTTTTTTCAGGATGGAGTCATTAGTTCTAGGGATGTGTTAAGTCTTGAATACAAAACTGGCATTCCTGTGATAATTTCTGTTTTGTGCAATAATGGTGCTTTTGATACTAGGCTTACTGGTAAGACTTACTCAAAATCTTTTGGAGAAGCAATTATGACTTCGAAAGCTGGTGGTATTGCTTACTTGGGCACTGCTAGGCAGAGTTATGGTGTGCCAGAGGTTGAGATAGGAAATGGTTCAGTAAATGGAGTGAAGAAGGATTACATGACTGAACTTGTGGATTATGTTCTTGAAAGTGATGAGGAAAATTTAGGAGACAAGATTAAGTTAGGGATTAAAAAATTTGTTGTTAATAATGATATGAATGACAAATACAATTTGAGGACTGTGCTAGAATTTTCTCTTTTAGGAGATCCTAATCTGAAATTGAAAAAAAGAGATGTGTTGGCGATAAACAAGCCTGAATTGCTGATTGAAAAGGATAATAATTTTGTTAAGGTGAAGAGCTCTGAATTTGCTAACATTGATGTTTTAGATGTTAATACTGATTCATTAGTCATATCACAACACAACACTAAAGAGCTGTCTTTTCCTTACTCTGAATCCAAAGTTTACTTAATAAAAGCTGATAATGGCAAGGAAGTAAGGTCTTATCTTGGTTTGAAGGAAGAAGTTTCGGAAACAGTTGTTGTAAAGAAGGTTTATGTTGAGGAGCAGGAATCAACTGGAAAGATTCACAAAGTTAACATAAAGATGGCTGAATTAAGGGGTGCTGTCCTGTCATGTGATAGGAGTACTGTTCTGGATTTGAGGATTAAGAATGATGGTCAAAGGATAGAAAACTTGGTTTTGGAAATAAAGAGTGATGATTTAGGGATACAGACAACAGATGATATAAGGTTGGAAGAAGGGGATGAGTTTAGTTCTAGTTATTCGCTTCAATTTCCTAGCACTAAACAGGGAGATTATGAGATAAGTGTAAGGGTGGGTAATGAGTTGGTTTCTGATTCAGAAAAAGTTAAACTAGCAATCTTTGATTGTAATCAGTCAGGGAATGTTGAAAACAGGACTGTGTCTGAAAAAGTTGTTGTTCCTCAACAAGTGGTCGATGTCAAGGTTGAGAATAAATTTTTTGAGGTTGTTGCTGTTATGTTGGTTATGTGTGCTGTTATTTTTTCCACTTTGGCTGTTATTTTTAAGGATAAGTTGAAGTGACTATTTTCTTCCGTACTTGTCTTCATATCTTGTTTCGTCGTTTTCGTCGTATTCTCCGAATGATATCTCTAGAACTCTTCCTTTCTTGCTTTCTGTAGACAGCCTGTGCTTTGTTTTTCTTGGGATGGTTATTTCTTCACCAGCTTTTGGCTTTAAGATTTTATCACCTAATTCCACAGTTAATCCTTCATCCAAAACAATCCACAGCTCATCTCTGTAATTGTGTGATTGAAGGCTTAGTGCTTGGTTTACTTTTACAGTCAATATCTTTACAGTGCTTTTCTGGTTGTTTGTGTATCTCGTATAGTTTCCCCATGGCTTTTCTTGTTTTATTATTCCTTCTTTTATTCTCACAGAAACTTTTTGTTTCTGGGACACAAAAGAGGTTCCCTCTTTTCGTGTTTCTGTCTTTATGAATTGCCACGCTGCTCCTAAGATTGCTGAGTTTTCAGCGTCTTTGCTTGGGTAGATGATTGCGTTGTTGAACATTGTTCTCTTTTTTATCTCTGCAAACATTGTTTTGTTGAAGTGCTTCCATGCTTTTGATACTTTTCCTCCTATGACTATTGCATCTGGGTCAAATGTGAGTATCAGGTTTGAGATTGCAATTCCCAGATATTTCCCGTGTTCTTTAAATGCTTTTTTTGCTTTCTTGTTTCCTTTTTCTGCAAGGTTGTAGACATCTAGTGATGTTTTGGCTTTCAGTCCTTTCGCTAGTTTCATTATTCCACGAGCTGATACATATTCTTCTATCTCTCCATCATTGCCGTGTTTTCCTTTCAATCCGTCAAATTTGATTGTGCAAGCCCCTAACTCTCCAGCATTGCTCATTCCATGAATGATTTCTTTGTCAATTACTATTCCGCCACCAACTCCTGTTCCAAGTGTTAATCCAACCACCACTTTGCAATTTTTTGCTTTTCCGAATATTGCTTCTCCTAAAACAAAACAGTTAGCATCATTGTCTACTATTGTTGGAACTTTGAATTCTTTTTCTAGAAAATCTTTTAGCTTGAAATTTCTTAATGGCATATTTACTGGATTTATTATGATTCCTTCTGGGTATTTTAGTGGTGCTGGGCAACCAACCCCTATTCCTGAAACTCTCTCATCAAATACTGAATTTATTGCTTTTTTTATGTTTTCTACAACCATAGTTTGACCTTTGGCTGATTTTGTTGGTACAACTTTTTTTTTAACTATTTTTCCTTCTTGCGTTACTAGTGCTGCTGCTATTTTGGTCCCACCTATATCTAAGCCTACAAAAAAATTCAAGAAAAACCCCCTCTTCTTTTTTTAACCCATTTCGCTCTGAAGCTTTTTCAGTACAATATCTACAGCTACAAATAAGTTCCTGTCGATTATTGATGTGTTATATTGTTTACCTGCTCCTAATACTTTTGCTGTGACTTCAAACTTTTTTGAGCCTTCAGTTTCGTGTACTGGTTTCATGTGTATTGATAGGAGTTCAAAGTTTTGTACGGTTTCTGAGAACTTTCTTGCGTATGTTCCTATTACTTTTTTCAGAATTACCATTGAGCCGCCATCAACTTCTTTAAAGCCGCTTAGCTCTATATTTCCTCCTAGTCTTACTGATTCAGTATTTCTTTCTGGTAAATTTCCTTCCAGTCCTAGTTCAGTAGTTTCTTCTGGTAATGTTTCTTCTTCCATTTTGACACCCCACACTATATTTATGCTTATTTTTACGATAGGACTTTATAAATATTACGCTTTTTATTGGATGGTTTTAAATATTATTATGTTCTAAAAGGCTTCATGGAAAGAGTTTACATTGAAACTTCTGGTTGTAGCATTAACCAGTCAGATTCTGAGGTCATGGCTGGTTTGTTGAAAAAGGCAGGGTTTGAGTTAGTTGATAAGTTGGAGAATAGTGATCTGGTTATATTGAACACTTGTACTGTTAAGGGTCCTACTGAGCACGCTTTTTGGAAAAGGATTGAGGAGATTAAGGGTTCTGGTAAGAATATAATAATAGCTGGCTGTATTGCTCAGACTGAGCCTGAAAAGTTGAAGGATTATTCTTTAATTGGTCCAAGCCAAGTCAACAACATAGTTAGTGTTGTTGAAGAAACAATTAATGGAAACACTGTTGCATTACTTGTTAAGGAAAAGAATCCTCGTTTGAATCTTCCTAAGATTAGGAGGAATAGTGTTGTTGAGATTGTTCCTATCTGTGCTGGTTGTCTTGGTGATCCTTGTGCTTATTGTAAGGTTAAGGATGCTCGTGGTGAATTGTTTTCTTATGATAAGGATGCGATTGTTATACAGGTTAGTGATGCTGTCAAGGATGGTGTTAAGGAGGTTTGGTTGACTGCTCAAGATACTGGTTGTTATGGATTAGATATTGGTACTAATCTTGTTGAGTTGTTGAAGAGTGTTGTTGCTTTAAAGGGTGATTTTAAGGTTCGTGTTGGTATGATGAATCCTAATCATGTGGTTAGCATGCTTGATGGTTTGGTTGCTGTGTTTAGGAGTGATAAGTTGTTTAAGTTCTTGCACATTCCTGTTCAGAGTGGGAATGATGTTGTTCTTGGTAGGATGAGGCGTAAGTATTCTGTTGATGATTTTAAGAGGATTGTTGGTAGGTTTAGGCGGGAATTTCCTGAGATCACTATTTCTACTGACATGATTTGTGGTTTTCCTTGTGAGGAGGAGGATCAGTTTCAGGATTCTATTAAGTTGGTTCGTGATACTAATCCTGATGTTTTGAACATTTCTCGTTTCTGGCCTAGGCCTGGTACTGAGGCTGCTTCTATGGATGGTCAGATTCATGGTAATGAGACTAAGAAGCGTAGTCAGACACTGACTAGTGTTTTCAGTACTATTATGGCAGTGAGGAATGAGCGTTGGATTGGTTGGAAGGGTGAGGTTTTGATTGATGAGGTTGGTAAGGATAATAGTGTGGTTGGTAGGAATTATTCTTACAAGCCAATAGTTGTTCCTGGAAGTTATGAGTTGGGAAAGAAATTGTTTGTTGAGGTTAATAATGTCACTCCTCATTATTTAAGGGCAGAAGTTGTTAAGTAGTTCTTCATTGTTTTATATAGCTTGTCTGCTGTGGGTTTTAGGTTTCCACACTCTTCTTCATTGTATTCTACTAATAAGTTTAGTTATATTCAATTCAGAAAAAACTTTTGATTTAGCAAGAGGTTTGTGACTCTTGTTAATCAAATTTAATTCTCAATTCAACAAGTTTTAACTACTCTTTTTCACATTAACTGCTTTTGGGCCTTTATCTCCTTGTTCTACATCAAATGTAACTGAGTCTTTATCATGTAAAGTTACGCCTTCTTCTATTGATGACTTATGCACAAAAACTTCTTTTCCATCTTCACCAGCAATAAATCCAAATCCTTTTCCTTCATTGAAAAATTTTACAGTTCCTTTCATTTTCTTTAGCTCCTTGTTTTATTTATTTTCGATTTTCAGAAACAGCCTAACAAATTTGTTAAATAAAAATTAATTGACAAATAGTAAAAAGTTCTGATATACCCTGGGGAAGATTGTAACTTTTTAAATGCTTCGATTTTTCCCCTTTTATTACGGCTATTACACCCTGTTTAGAATCACAAAACCCATCTTTTAGGATGTTTTATAAATCTGAAATCGTTATTTAAAAAGTATGGAACTAGGAAAAACATCATATTTAACTGATAGAAAGGATTGGCGTTCGTGGCTTAAAAAAAATCATGATAAAGAAAAAGAGATCTGGTTAATTTATTATAGAAAATCATCTGGCAAACTCAGAATACCTTACAATGATGCTGTTGAAGAAGCACTTTGCTTTGGTTGGATTGATAGCATAATAAAATCGATTGATCAAGAAAAATTTGCACAGAGATTCACCCCACGCAGACCAGGAAGCCCCATATCAGAGATGAATAAAGAACGTGTACGAAGACTAATAAAAGACAAAATGATGACAGCAAAGGGGCTCAAGGCAATTTTATTTGACAAGAATGAGAAATTCACCATAGCATCAGATATACTGAAAGCGTTGAAAGCTGATAAGCAAGCATGGGAAAATTTCCAGAGATTATCAGAAGGATATAAAAGAGTACGTATCGGTTACATTGAGGGTCGTAGGCGTCAAGGCAAAAAAATGTTTCAGAGCAGCCTTGATAACTTCATCAAGATGACAGCAAAGAATAAGAAATTTGGGATGGTGCAATAATAATTGTTAACTTTAATATTTCTCTAGAACTCAATTTTATTACATCTTTATCTGGGTATGTTTCTGTATGTGTTCTAGTATGTCTTCTCTTGTTTTAAATAGTATGATATGGAATGGTTTTTTTGAGTACTTGTCGCAGTCTTCTTGCTTGTAGTTTTTGCAAATTGTGGGCCTTTCTTCATAAATCCCACAAAGTCCTTCTTTAGTCAAGGCTTTGCATGGTGTTTCTACTTCCATATTCCATATCCCTTCAGGATCTTGGTATATCATGACTTTTTCATGCATGATTAACCAAATAAGATTAATAAAATCATCTTTTGTCTTTGGCTCATTAATCTCTACAGTAACATAGTTGCAACACATCGAACAACTATTGCATAATTCCTTGTTTTTCTCTGAATCTGTTGTCATTTTACTGCTCTTATCCCGCTTGCTTTCTCGTTGTATTTTACTTCTTTGAATCCTGTTTCTTCTAGTTTGTTCATTATTTTTTCGTAGAATTTGTTTCCGTGTGTTTTTTGAGGATTAGGGCAGTAATGATACAGTATAGCCCCTTTCTTCATTACTCTGTATAATTCAAAGTAGAAATCTTTGGAGAACAGTTCTGGTGAGTATTTGAGTGTTGGCGGGTCGTGAATTACTCTATCAAAATAATCTTTCTCGAACTTTCCAATTTCTTCATTAACATCTTTCTCAACCAGTTTTATTTTTTTGTTGGTAAAAAGTTCTAAAGAATGGGGATTATAACTTGCTAAATTAATGACAAACTTATCCCTTTCAAAAGTATAAACTAAGTCAGCATTCTGGGCTGCCATTATTGCTGTATAGCCAAATCCGCAGCACGTGTCTAAAACTTTGCCGTTCACAGGGCTAATAACTGAAATCTTTGTCTCAGTATCTTGTTTAGGTGATATGTTCGTGTGTCTGTGCATTGGTGTGGATGATAGAGTAAATGTTGGCCAATCTGAGGTAGGTATTATTTTGTAGTAGAAGTTTGTTTCTTCTGAAAAGAATGCTGCTTTTTTCAAAGTATTTTCATCAGCCACATAGCAAGTATTTTCTTTTACTTTTTCAAATTCAGATAAAGGAATCTTATGCTCTCCTAAAGAAACAATGTTGTCTTTAATAGAAACTAGGCTCTCGCTAATTCCTAAGTCTAAAGAAACATTAACATCATCTTTTGAGTTTAGTATTTTTTCCGCTTCTTTTAGTGTTATTATTGGTTGCATTTTTTTCATTATGGTTGTGTTTGAATGTTATTATGTCATGTATTAGCCCCATTGTTGGCATTCCGCTGATTACTTTTAGCATCAAGTCCTTGTAGGATATGTTTTCTACTCTTCTGAATTCTTTGAGGAATGGTAGGAATAGTGTTGATACTGTTATTCTTGATATAAAACTCACTAAAAATACTAATAAGTACACTGACCAGAATATGTTGTTGTATTTTACTAATAAAGTGCCTAACATTGCTCCTATGAATATCATTATACCATTTAGCACATTAAAGTATGCTACACATGTTGGTCTTTTTTGTGGTGTTGTTGCGTCAAAGATGTAGTTAAAGGATGCCATTTCGAATCCTGCCCATACAAATCCGCTGTAGACTTGTGCCATTATTAGATACAAAAAATCGTTAGAGAAAAGCCATAATAATGGTGAAAAGGGCATAAGTATTCCTGTCACAGTCAGTACTTTTCTTGTGCCGTGCTTATCTGTTATCTTGCCCCATACTGGCATCATCAGGAATTTTACTAGTATGGATGTTGCAGTTATGATAGTGAATGCTGCATAGTTGAAGTGTAAATCTTTTAGCATGTAGACAGTAAAAAACGGTGCTGCAATATAAACAGATAAATTCATCAGTGATAGATACAGGACGAATCTGTTGAAACTTCTTGAAAATGAGTCTTTTACAAAGTCTATGAAGCTGAATCTTGATTCATGATTTATCTCGAATTTTGGTTCGTATTTCTTGGTTAGATAAACAAAGGAAGCAACTCTTGAGGCAAATGCGATGCCAAACAATAAAAAGAATCCAATATATTCTATTGTTGTTCCTCCTGAAAATAGTTGCAGCAGATATCCTGCTATTATGAATGTTATAAATGATGTAAATCCTGTTATTTTGTTTCTTCTTCCGAAATATGCTCCTCTTTCTTCTTTATCTACTAAGTCTCCCATCCAGCTGTTCCATGCTGGTCCGAGTATCATTCCAAATATGAAATACAGGCATACAAAGATCACTAGATAAGCTGCTTTCATCTCTCCGAAGAAGAATAGTAGTGCGATTGGTATGTACATCATGCCTTGCAATAATGCAAATGTGCATACCATTCTTTTTCTGGACTTAAACAACTCCATAAGTCTTGTGGATAATAGTTGTGACAGGGAGCCCAGTGTTTGTGGCAATGATCCTAACAGTCCTAATATGAAATTATTTGCCTGTAAGAATACTGCAAAGGCGGAAAAAAATGATTCTCCAAAACCGACCATTGCTGAATAGAAAGAACCGTCCATTATTGAGTATTTCAAACTCTTCCTTACTTTCTCTTTCTTTAGCAAGTCTTCTTCTTCAAATTTCATATTATTGATAACCTAAGAACTACTATTTAAATATTATAGAAAAAGAATTATATATCTTCGTGGTGTGCTGTCTTTATCAGCTGTTCTGCGGATAAGTTTTTGTATTCTTTGACTTGGTCATATTTGCCACAGTATGGGCATTTTAGGTTTGTGACTCCTTTTGCGTCAAACTTGAATTTGTATCTGCATCTTGAGCAGAAGTATTGGTTTTTTCCTGAAGAGGCTTCTTTGTTTCTTGAAGGTCCTGGTGATGGTGTTATGTTGCTTTTAGCTCTGCATGCAGAACACAAGGCGATTTTAGAACTTACTCCTGTTGGTATATATTGGATGTCAGAGACTGGTGCTGGGTTATGACACCTTCCACATATCATCTCTTGGTTAGCTGCCATTTTTAAACCTCCACTTTATAATGGTTGCAAATGAGTGTCTTATATAAAAATTTTTGTTTTTTAGGGCTTGTTTTCAGAAATTGTGATTACAGCGTTGTCCTCGTTTAGGAACAAGTGTGCTGTTTCTTTACCTCTCAATCCGGTCTCAAGATTCTTTCTTATTGTTGCATATCTTGTGTCATCAATCCTTCCGTGCAATATCACTTTTCCAAAACCATTTTTGTTAAGTGCTTCTTTCATTTTTCTGTGTTCAACTTGTGTTATTACTTTGTATCTTTTCAAGAAACTGCTGTTTATTGCTTCATCAGAAGTTAGATAAGTTTTGTTGCTTGTCTGTAGGATAGAAGCATTCAATCCTGAGGTAAAATATTCTACAAGACCTGATTTTATTATTGCATCATCAACTTCATATAGGTATGTTTTTACTTCTTTTTCCTTAATTAGGTTTGCAATCTTTTCGTTTTTGTATTCCAATCTTTCTTTTGATGGTAATGATACTACTGATATTCTGCATTTTTTTAGTTTTCCTAAGTAAACATTAAGCCTGTTAAGCTGGTTGTTTAAAGAAACATATTCAAACTCGCAATCTTCTTTCATTTTTGACTTTTCAATCTGTGGTGGTAACTCAACTGCAATGTTTGGTGTTATCTTTCTTGCTTTTTTTATGAGTTCAGAAAATGAAGGTTTTAATGATGCTATTCCTCGTTCTTTCTCAGTTTCAGGTCTTTCAGGATCCCAGAACACTATGTCTGCAATCTTTATCTTGTCCAAAGCTTTAATAGCGTCTTCATTTACAAATTCTATGTTTTCTACTCCAGCAATTTTTGCGTTTATTCTGGAATACTCAATTTTTCGTTCATCTATCTCTACAGCGATTACTTTGCTGCACTTTTTTGCAAATTCTATTGCTTGAACTCCGATTCCTGAACCGATATCTACAATTGTATCGCACTTTAGTCTTTCTGCTCTGTATTCTGCTATTTGCTGGTTTGTGCAGTATCTTAAGTCTTCTTCGTCAAACAAGAAGGAATTATCTATTTTGTTTTCTCTAGCATTTTTTATCTTGGCTTTAGCTATGCTGAATGCTTGTTCAGAGAAATCCTTCATCTTTTTAGCTATTGTTTTCTTATCATAGCCGTCTCTTAGCATCCGCTCTATTTCTTCTGCAGACTTTAATATGGTCATATGGTCCATTTTAATGGTTAGAATAGGGGTTTATTAATAAAGGTTTTTCAGCAAATCGTATATTATTCATTACCGAAAAGTTTTTAATCAAAAACGTTATTAGGTAGTAAGAATAATCTGGAGTGTGTTTAAAATGGTTGAGACTGACATTCGTAGGACTAGGACGTGTGAAAAGTGTAAGGCAATTATCCCTTTTGACCGGGTTCGTTTGTTTCCTAAGAATCCGGAAAAGCCAGGGGTTAACATGGTTGTTTGTGACGTCTGTTGTGAGCAGTTGAAGAAGGGTTTTAAAGGTAATCTTTCAACACTAAGTGTTAGTAAGGATGGCACCATAAGTGTGAAAAAGCCGAACATTTCTGCAGCTCCTGAAGCTCCAAAGCCTGTTGCTAAGCCTGCAAGGGTTGTTTCTGATAATCCTGATGCTACTCATTACTTGTGCACTCGTTGCAATTATAAGTTCAGGTTTGATGATGATGGGGTTACATCTCTTCGCTGTCCTTATTGTGGAAAGCCTGACAAGTTGAATAAGCAATAAAATGTTATACATCCACAACCTTCAAAGCTTGAATCCTAAATCTGCAGAGGTTGAAGTACTTCCTTTGATAAGAGAATTGAAGAAAAAGACTCCTTATCCTCTTGCTGAGGATAAGTTTCTGGAGCAGTTCTCTTCTTTATTTGTTTCAACATTGGATAAAGAGAATATGGAGCAAGCATTGCAGATTGTTGCTCCTACTATTGAGAAAGTTAAGAAGTTGATGTTGGAGAAGGATTCTGTTCATGAACATATCAATCTTCAGCGAACAATCCAGTTGCTTAATGAAGTTCCTGTTTCGTTGCAAAAAAACTTGGAGTTTGCTCAGGAGATTATCGGGTTTCAGGTAAATTTCGCTGCTCAACTTACTGGTTTGCTTAACAGGATTCCTCAGCTTAAGGTTATGGAAGAGAAAAAGGAAGTTAACCGACAGCTTGATCAAGTATTCCAAAAAATATTAAGAAACAGCAGTTTTACATTCAACTATAAAGATATAATTAATGAAGCGCATATCGAGCACATGAGAGGCTTGGTTGATAGTATGGAGAAAGGTTATTTTTTTAGTGTGAGTTTGGAAGAAGAGCTGAAAAAGATGAGGTTTGAAGAGTTGAAACTGAGGATTCCTCAGCAAAGGCTTCAAGAGGCAGAGGATATCAAGAAAGATATTGACACAATCAAGAAAGGAGTGGATAGGGCTTATGAATTAAACATGCGAATGTTGAATTGGGCAGTGATTCTTTATTCTTACATTAAATGGTTGAGCACTTCTAAATAATAGATAAGTTTATATTTTAGTTTTCTTGGCATTTCATAATGGACTGGTTTACTATAATTTTAACTGTTCTTGGGTTGAGTCTTTTCGAGATAATTACCAGTATTGATAACGCCATAATCAATGCTGAAGTTTTGTCAAAAATGTCTCATTGGGCTAGGCGTTGGTTCTTGATTTGGGGAATATTGATAGCAGTATTCTTAATAAGAGGATTATTGCCTTTCTTAATATTATGGATGAGTAATCCAAGCTTAAGCATACCTGCAGTATGGACAATGGCTTTCAGTTCTGACCCTGGAATTATGGATATGGTTGAGAAGTCTGCACCTATATTGTTGGTAGGTGGAGGTACATTTTTGGTTTTTCTTTTCTTTCACTGGCTTTTCTTGGAGCCTAAACATTTTGGTTTAGAAGCTGAGAGGTACATCCAGAAGCAGGGCATGTGGTTTTATGCGATTGTTTCTATTCTATTGGCAGTTATTGTTTGGTATGCGAGTAAGATTAATCCTTTGATGGCTTTTGGTGCTGTTGTTGGTTCTACTGCGTTCTTCATAACGCATGGTTTTAAGGAGAATGCTGAGAAGATGGAAGAACAAATGATAGAAGGAAAAACAGGAATGTCTGATATTAGTAAGATTATGTATTTAGAAGTTATTGATGCTACTTTTTCTATTGATGGCGTTTTAGGTGCTTTCGCTTTCACGCTTGCAGTTCCTTTAATCCTTGTGGGTAATGGTATTGGTGCTATTGTTGTCAGGCAGATGACTGTTAAGAGTGTGGATAAGATAAAGAATTACAAGTATTTGAAGAATGGTGCTATGTATTCTATTCTTGCTTTAGGAGTTATTATGCTTCTTGACAGTTTCGGATTCAACATACCAAGCTGGCTATCACCAGTAATAACTTTCGCAATAGTGGGATGGTTTTTCTACAAATCAGTTAAAGAAATCAAGAAAGAAAAAGCAAAACACATAATTTAAAAGATATCTTTCCTTTTCAGATGATTAACTAATTCTTCACTGATTAAAGGCTTTCCATCAACAATCACATACCTGTAAGGCATGACGCAGGATTCATTTTCATCAGTCTCTATCTCGATTGTGTCGACAAACTCCAGTTTTTCCATTGGTGTTCCGTCAACTATCTTTTTTGTTACAAATATTGCGTTGTCTGTTGCCATCTGTTCTCTTCCAAGATTCCTTCGTTCGCCAGAAAGTTTAATCTCTTCTTGTGTCCTTTTTCTTGGTGGGTAATCTCCCAGTATCCCTCCAAAAATGACGTACTTGAATTTCTTTGCATCAGTTGGTTCTAATGTTTTTTCTGCTTCAGGGTCAAGTATGCATACATCTTTGAGTCCTAGCTTGCTCACACTTTCAGAATAGACTGCGGCATAATCTTTGAGCTTTTCTTTTTCTTTGACATTAGTGATTATGAGGTTTTCTTTTCCGACTATCTTGCTGATGTGTTTGTACTCAATAACGCACCACTCGTATTCTTCTTCTTCTAAGTGTTCAATAACATACTTCATAAGTATTAGTTTTTATGATTAGTTTAAATATTTTTAGAAATGTCAGAAACTTTTGAGAAAGTTTCTGAGCATGCTCAAAAACCCTGTTTTTGACATCAGAACCATTTTCTTTTCTTGAACGAGTACATCATGATTGCTGCCATCAATACCATCACAGATATCATTACCCAGAATCCATAAGGAGATGTTGCTCCTGGTAGATTGTAGAAGTTTGTTCCGTAGATGCTGGATAAGACCATGAATGGTAAAGTTATTGTTGCGACTACGGTCAATGCTTTGATTACTTTGTCCATATTAGTGGACACTGTTGACATGTATACATCGAATGTGTTGCTTACTGCGTCTCTGGCGTTATCTATGACATCCCAGACCATTATTGAGTGGTCGTGTATGTCTCTAAAATAGGGAAGTGCTTTCTCTGAAATGAAGGGATTGTCTCCTTTTGTAAGCATCGAAATCTTCTCTCGCTGGTAAAAAGCTGTTTTTTTTATCTTGGTTATGTGTCGTTTTAGTTTTAGGATTTTTGAGACTACATGTGGTGTTGGGTTTTTCACTGCTTCTTCTTCTATCATATCAATATGGTTTTCAACTTTTCCCAATACTGTGAAATAATTGTCTATCTCTTCCACTAATAGTTTGTGCATTACAAAATCTGGTCCTTTGTTGAATAGTTTCTCAAGCTTTTCTTTATTGTTCTTTAACTCTTCGTATGATTCTATTTTTTCTTTGTGGGAGCTTATCAGGAAATTTTTTCCTAATACAAAATCAAGTTCGTCAAGCTCTATATTTTTTCTTTCTTTTATCCCGTAAAAGACGCAGAATAGGTAGTTATGGAACTCTTCCACTTTTACTCTAGTGTAAGAGGTTGACATATCTTCCATTGTTAATTTATGGAGGTTGAAGCTCGTCTTTAATGAGTCTGCTTCTTCTGGAGTTATGTTTGTGATATCTATCCATAATGGTTTATCTTTTAGCTCTTCTAATTTCTTAAAATCTCCTTCTTTAACAGTCTTGTCTAGATAGAATATGTCAATCATTAAAATCCTCTTTTTTGATTATGATAGCTTGATAAGTTATAAACTTTTCGTTCTTGTTTTTTTTAGAAAGAATTAAATATCTCTTGTTTTTTATTTGCTGCTAAAAATCATACGAATAAGTTCTTGCTTGTTTTTATGAAAAAAATGGAGTTGGTATTATGCCTGCAAAAAAAGCTGTTTTGATAAAAGATAGTGATACTGTTAAGATTGAGTACACTGGTTCTTTTGATGATGGTGAAGTTTTTGATGCTTCTGAAAAGCATGGTGCTCCGCTGGAGTTTAAGGTTTGTGGTGGTCAGGTGATCAAGGGTTTTGACAACGCAGTACTAGGCATGAAAAAAGATGAAGAAAAAAGTTTCAGGATAGAACCAAAAGATGCATACGGAGACCACAACCCAGACATGATCAAGAAATTGCCAAAAGACAAACTACCTCCTCAAGTCAAGAAAGGATCAATGCTGATGATGCAGCTGCCAAACGGTGCTCAACTGCCTGTCTTGGTTGTTGACGTGACTGATGAATTTGTTTCTATTGATGTGAATCATCCGCTTGCAGGTAAAGCTTTGAATTTCAAGATAAAGGTTGTTGGGATAAATTAATTTTTATTTTTTAAATATCCCTTTTATTATCATTGTGGCATAGCTTCCTTTCTGAAGTGAGAATTTTAGTGTTATCTTGAATCTTTTCTTGTTTCCTCTGCTGTTTACTTCATCCAAGACTGGCTGGCTCATCTCAAAATCTTCAGATTTTAGGACTACTTCCCTGCTATGTGTTTTGAAGAAGTTTCCTGTCTGTTCTTTTATGTTAAATTCTTCAATCTTGACTCCTTCTTTTAAAAGAACTTTTTCAACTATTTTCTCTTCATAGCCTGAAGGTTTAAGCTCATCGCTTATTGATTGGAAGGTTTTAGGTATTTTTCTAAGTTCTTCTTCGCTCAGGTTTTTGTAGAATGATAATGAGCCGACATTGTAAGGTATTGAGTAAAGTTTCTTGATCCCCATTATTTCTTTCAATAATTCTTTTACGCACTCATTCCAAAGATAGCTTTGGTATGCTGAGACAAACATCTCTCGCAGGTTTGAAGGTATTCTTTTGTAAGCTGATAGCCAGCTGTCTGTTCTCTTGTATTCTTCCATTATTGATCGCAGTGAATGATTTTTCACGTTTATTTTTTTTATGTCTTTCCAGTTCTGCAATATCTTAGTTTTCTCTTTCTTTGTCTCTCTTTTTTCAGATTTCGTGAATTTTGTCAGGTATATCTTTACTGCGTTTTCATAATCTTTTTTGATTAAGTGTTTTGCTATGAATTCTTTGTCTATCACGCTTCCGAATCTTTGCGAGTCAAAATAGTTCGGAACTCCTTCATGCAGCATCCTTCTTGATTTTTGTATTGCTCCGTCAAGCTCGCCTTTTTGTATGTCTCTGACTGTGATTTCAAACTTGTTGCCTTTCAGATCTCCTAAGTTAAGTTTTTTAGCAATATATCCTAAAAATTTTATTTTGAAGTTTTCTTCCTGTTTTGTATTTATTTCATAGTTGACAGGTATTGCCAGGTATTGTCTTGTTATTGCATGCTTATCTTTCAATCCTGCAATTCCGAATTCAGAAAATGGTATCTTGTTTTGTTTTGACAGATATTTCAATAGTGAGAAGGTGTCCATGCTTCTTTTCTCTACTGAATAGAGTTTGAAATTGCTTTTTTTCTCAGATATTTCTATATCACTTATTTCTTCTACTATGAAATCTTCTGGTTTTTGTCTTAGCTTCATCTTATTGTTTTCTTTTGTTTTTGTTTATAAAACTTTGGCAATGAGCAAGGAACATAAAAATTTATAAATAGGTGTATAATAGGTTTTCAGAATGGTGCACGTAGTTATCATGGCTGGTGGTTCAGGCACTAGGTTTTGGCCTAAGAGCAGGAAGAATATTCCAAAGCAGTGCATTGCTATAGTTTCTAGTAAGACTTTGATAGAAGAGACTGTTGAAAGGCTGGAGTTGTTAGCTCCTAAGCAGAATATTTACATTTCTACAGGAAAACATTTGGAAGGCCCGATAAGGAAGATAGTTCCTGATGTGAAATATGTTGTTGAGCCGTTGTCAAAAAACACCGCTGCTTGTATTGGTTTAAGCGCGATGACAATACTCCTGAATGACCCTGAAGCTATCATGGTTGTTGAGACAGCAGATCATGTCTACTCAGATGTTGATGCTTACATAAATCATTTGCAGGTTGGAGTTGAGATGGCAAAGGATGATAAGATTGTTCTTATTGGTATAAAGCCAACATTTCCTCACACAGGTTTTGGTTACATTCATCAAGGAAAGGAGATAACTGGTGAGAGTGAGGATATAAAAATTTTTGATATTGCTGGTTTCAAGGAAAAGCCTGATTACAAGACTGCAAAGCAGTTTCTTGATGAGGGGATGTATTTGTGGAATAGCGGAATTTTTATCAGTAAAGCAAAGGTTATGTTAGAAGCAATAAGGCAGCACATGCCTCAATTATACAACGCGCTATTAAGGATTGATGATTCTGAGTTTGACGAACAGGTCATATTTGAGGAGTTTGAACAGTTGGAGAGTATATCTATTGATTATGGTGTTATGGAGAAAGCGAAAAATACTGTTGTGGTTAGAGGAGAGTTTCCTTGGGATGATGTTGGTGACTGGAAAGCTATGGATAGGATTCATCCAAAAGATTCTAAAGGAAATGTTATTATGGGAAAACATAAGGGAAATGCTAGGAACTGCATAATTTTTGGTGAT
>Ga0315297_10000052_pt1 | contig 55727 bp, 48 predicted proteins | sample YL17G15_0_MG_FD_203628 | JGI IMG/M metagenome (GOLD analysis project Ga0315297, IMG submission 203628) | Sediment microbial communities from Yellowstone Lake, YNP, Wyoming, USA - YL17G15_0 | ecosystem: Environmental > Aquatic > Freshwater > Lake > Sediment | place: USA: Wyoming | collected...
GCGGCCGGGTGGGGCCGTCGAGGTTCGCGAGGATGAAGCGACCGGCGTTCCACAGCTTGTTGGCGAAGTTGCGGCCGGGCGCGAACGAGGTCTCGAGGTCGGCGGGATCCAGGATGACGTCGGTGCCCACCGACATGCCGGACACGAGCGTGTAGCGAAGCGCGTCGGCACCATAGCGCTCCACCACCTCGAGCGGATCGATCCCGTTGCCGAGGGACTTCGACATCTTGCGATGCTGGGTGTCGCGTACCGTGCCGTGGAGGTAGACGGTGCTGAACGGGATGTCGCCCATGAACTCGCAGCCGGCCATCACCATCCGCGCGACCCAGAAGAAGAGGATCTCGGGGGCGGTGACCAGCAGCTGGCCGGGATAGAATGCCTTCAGGTCGGCCGTCTTGTCCGGCCATCCGAGACTGGAGAATGGCACCAGCCAGGACGAGAACCAGGTGTCGAGCACGTCCTCGTCCTGGCGCACCGCGCTGCCGCAGTCGCAACGGGTGACGTCGGTGCGGCTCACGATGGTCTTGTCGCAGGCATCGCAATACCAGACCGGAATGCGATGACCCCACCAGAGCTGACGGGAGATGCACCAGTCACGGATGTTCTCCATCCACTGGGCGTACTCCTCGCCGCGGCGCTCGGGGATGAAGCTGAGCCGGCCGTCGCGATACGCCTGGAGCGCCGGCTTGGCGAGCGGCGCCATCTTCACGAACCACTGGTCGGAGAGTCGCGGCTCGATGATCGTGTGGCAGCGATAGCAGTGGCCCACGGCGTGGCGGTGATCCTCCACCCTGGCCAGCAGCCCGAGTTCCCGGAACATCTCCACCACACGCTTCCGGGCCTCGAAGCGATCCAGTCCCTGCAGTGCGTCGGGCACCGTCTCCGCCATGCGCGCTTCCGGCGTCATGATGTCGATGCTGTGCAGGTGCTGCCGCCGGCCGATCTCGAAATCGGTCGGGTCGTGCGCTGGGGTCACCTTGACGGCGCCGGTGCCAAAGGCCGGATCGATCGCGTCGTCGGCCACGATGGGAATTTCCCGGCCCACGAGCGGCAGCAGCAGCGACTTGCCGACCAGCGCCGTGTAGCGCTCGTCGGCGGGATGCACCGCCACCCCGGTGTCGCCCAGCATCGTCTCCGGCCGGGTGGTGGCCACGGTGACGTAGCCGCTGCCGTCGACGAGCGGGTACTTCAGGTGCCAGATCTTCCCGTCCACTTCCTCCTTTTCCGCCTCCTCATTGGAGAGGGCGGTGAGGCAGCGGGGGCACCAGTTGATGATGTACTTGCCGCGGTAGACGAGGCCCTTCTCGTAGAGCCGGACGAACACCTCGCGCACCGCGGCCGAGAGCGCGGGGTCGAGGGTGAAGTAGGTGCGGCTCCAGTCGCAGCTGGCGCCGATGGCCCTGAGCTGGTCGAGGATCGCGCCACCCGTCTCCCGTACATGGGTCCAGACCCGCTCCTCGAACGCCTCGCGCCCCAGGTCAAAGCGGGTCTGGCCCTCCTTCGCCACCACGCGTTCCACCACGTTCTGGGTGGCGATGCCGGCGTGATCGGTGCCGGGCAGCCAGAGGGTGTTGCGACCGCGCATGCGCTCGAAGCGCACGAGCACATCCTGCACGGTGTTGTTGAGGCCATGGCCCACGTGCAGCACAGCGGTCACGTTGGGCGGCGGCATCATCACGACGTAGCGCGACCCCGGATGCCGCGCGTCGGCGCGGAAGAGGTCAGCTTCGAGCCAGCGGCGGTAGAGATCGGCCTCGATGGCGGCCGGGTCGTACTGGGGGGCGAGCGGGTCGCTCATGCGGAAGCGGTCGAGTCCTCTGGAGAATTGAAGTCGTCCTCGCCGTGCACGAGGAGGCAATTGATGATGGCGTCGAGGCCGGGCACGCCGCTCGCCACCCGGGCGGCGCGGGTGCGCTCGGCCCGGGTGCTCACCCAGCCATGGAGTTCGACGGTGCGGGCCGACACGGCCAAGGCCTCCAGGGTGAGGTGGGCGAGGGCGGGGTCGATGCTCAGGGCCTGACGAACGAGGCGCGCGAGCTGTCCGGTCCGGGCGGGCGCCGGGCGGCGCCGCTTCCGCACCAGGCCCTTGATACGGGCCGGGCCGATCTCACCAAGGGTTTCGCTCACGATCAGGCCGGCGGCGAGCCCCAGGGCGGCGCCACCGACCGACCAGCCCAGCAAGCCAACCAGCGAAGTACCCCGCTTCACCTGCGATCCCTCGTGCAAAAAGGTGTTGTGAAGCGTTAAGTTAGCAGCAATGTCGGAAGAACGCACCGAAATTCAGACCGGCGAACTGAGCCGCTGGCTCGTGCTCCTGGGCGTCATCATGCTCGGGATCGTGCTGTATTTCTGGCTTGCGCCGCGTACCGAGCCGGTGGTGCACCCGGTGCAGTCGGACGCGCTGCAGTGAGCCATACCGCCGCGACCACCCAGGTGCGACTGACCCTGCCGGACGGCAGCGTGCGCGAATACCCTCCCGGCGTCACCGGCCGCGAGATCGCGGAATCGATCGGGCCGGGGCTGGCCAAGGCGGCGGTGGCCATCCGGGTGGACGGCACCGTCCGCGACCTGATGTTCCCCATCCGGGGCGACGGCCCGATCGCCATCCTCACGGAGCGGGATCGCGAGGCGCTCGACGTGCTGCGACACTCGGCGGCGCATATCATGGCCACCGCGGTGCGCGAGATCTTCCCGACGGCGGGCATCGGGTTCGGCCCCTCCATCGACGAGGGCTTCTACTACGATTTCGAGGTGCCGCGTCCCTTTACGCCCGAGGACCTCGAGCAGATCGAGGCCCGCATGGCCGAGGTGACGAAGGCGGACTACCCGTTCGTGCGCGATGAGGTGGATCGCGACGCGGCCAACCGCAAGTTCGCCGACGACCCGCTCAAGCTCGAGCGGATCAGCGAACTGGGCGATGACGAGGTCATCTCCACCTACACCGATGGCGCCTTCACCGACCTCTGCCGCGGGCCGCACCTGCCCAGCACCGGCCGGCTCAGGCACTTCAAGCTGCTGAACACTGCGGGAGCGTACTGGCGGGGCGATTCACGCCGCCAGATGCTGCAGCGGATCTACGGCACCGCCTTCTTCAAGAAGGACGAGCTCGAGGCGCATCTCCACCGCCTGGAGGAGGCGCGCAAGCGCGACCATCGGCGCTTGGGCAAGGAACTCGACCTGTTCATGTTCCACCCGTTCGCGCCGGGCGCGCCCTTCTGGACCGACCGTGGCACGACGCTGTACAACCTGCTGAATGCGTTCATGCGGGAGTTGCAGCGCGGCGGGTACCAGGAGATCAAGACACCGCTGCTCTACAACAAGGGGCTGTGGGAGGTGTCGGGCCACTGGGGCAAGTACAAGGAGAACATGTTCCTCGTGCTCGACAACGAGACGAAGGAGCATGACAGTTCGCTCAAGCCGATGAACTGTCCGTCGCACTACCTGATGTACGCGGCGAACAAGCACTCGTACCGCGAGCTGCCGGTTCGCTACACCACCTACGATGTGCTCCATCGCAATGAGGTGAGCGGGGCCCTGTCGGGGCTGACGCGGGTGCGGCAGTTCCAGCAGGACGACTGCCACATCTTCCTCATGCCGTCGCAGATCCCCGATGAGGTGCGCCGGCTGACCCAGTTCATCCTGGCGTACTACCAGGTGTTCGGGCTCACGGCAACGCTCAAGTTCGCCACCCGGCCGGAGGTGCGCATCGGCGACGACGCGATGTGGGATGCCGCCGAAGGTGCGCTTCGCTCGGCGCTCGAAGCGACGGGGCTGCCGTACGAGCTCAAGCCGGGCGACGGGGCGTTCTACGGGCCCAAGATCGACTTCGACGTGGCCGACTCGATCGGGCGCACCTGGCAGCTGGGCACGATCCAGCTCGACTACAACGCCCCGGAGCGCTTCGACCTCAAGTACGTGGGCGACGATAACCACGAGCATCGGCCGGTGGTGATCCACCGGGCGGTCAACGGCTCGTTCGAGCGGTTCATCGCGATCCTGATCGAGCACTTTGCCGGGGTCTTCCCGGTGTGGCTGGCGCCGGAGCAGGTGCGCGTGCTACCGATCAGTGACGCGCAGGCGGCGGCGGCGCACGCGGTGGCCGACCGCCTGCGCGCGTCGGGCCTGCGGGTGACGGTGGATGACTCGCACGAGACGCTCAACTACCGCGTCCGTGCCGGCGAGGTCGCGAAGATCCCGTACATGGCGGTGGTGGGACAGCGCGAGGCCGACAGCGACAGCCTGGCGCTCCGGGCGCGCGGGGAAGGGAAGAAGCAGGAGGTGCTCACGGTCGACGCGTTCCTGGCGCGGGTGGGCGCGGAAGTGCGCACCAAGGCCTTGGTACCGTAGGCGTGGCGACCCCGGAGGAGCCCGTGACGGCGGCGGGCCCCGCCCAGGGATCGCTCCAGCGACTGATCGGCGTGCGGGCGCTCGCGCTCACCGCCATGAACACCACGGTGGGTGCCGGTATCTTCGGACTGCCGGCGCTGGTCGCCGCCGACATGGGCGCCAGCGCACCCATCGGCTACATCGTCACCGCCCTGCTTTTCTTCTGTGTCGTGCTCTGCTTTGCCGAGGCCGGCAGCCGCGTGTCGAGTGCGGGTGGGCTGTACGCGTATTCCAGCGCGGCGTTCGGCCCGTTCACCGGATCGTTCGTGGGCACGCTCCTCTGGTTCGCCAACGGCGCGCTCTCCAACGCAGCCGTGGCGGTGCTCATGGTGAACGGCCTGTCCCTGGCGTTTCCGGCGCTGGGCCAGCCCGCCGGACGTGCGATCACTCTGATCCTCGTCTATGTCAGCCTCGCCGCCATCAACATCCGCGGCCTCAAGCTCGGGCTTCGCGTCACCGAGAGCATCACTGTCATCAAGCTGCTGCCGCTCATCCTGCTCGCGGTGGTGGGGCTCGTGACGCTCAAGTGGGGACAGATCCCGCTGCCGGAGGTGCCGTCCACCGCAAAGCTGGGGCAAGGCGTCGTGCTGCTCACCTTCGCCTTCATGGGCATCGAGACGTCGCTGTCACCCAGCGCGGAGATCCGCGATCCGACGCGGGTAGTGCCGCGTGGCCTGGCGATCGCGATGATCGGCATCACGCTGCTCTACCTCTCCCTGCAGCTCGTGGCGCAGGCCACACTTGGCGACGGTCTCGCAACCGCCACCGAGGCGCCACTCGCGTCAACCGCGGCCATCGTTTTCGGAAGCTGGGGTCGGGTGCTGATGCTGACGGCGGGAGTCTTGTGCATGGCGGGCGTGTTGCCGGGCGACATGCTGGCGACGCCTCGCGTCCTCTACGCCATGGGACGCGACGGGCTTCTCCCCGCGCGCCTGGGGGTCGTGCACCCCCGGTTCAACACTCCGGCCGCAGCCATTGCCACTTACTGTGCGGTCTGTGCGGTGCTGGCGCTCTCGGGCACCTTCAAGGCGCTCGCGATCCTTGCCGCGGCGGGCACGCTGGTGATGTACCTCGTCACGGCGATCGCGGTGCTGGTGCTGCGTCGCCGGGGCGTCAACCTCGGCAAGCCGGCGTTCGTCATTCCCGGGGGACCGGTGGTGCCGGTGATTGCGGCGGTCGCGATCATCGCCGTGCTGTCGACCCTGGCGTGGCGGGAACTTGCGGCGATCGGGGTCATGCTGGCAGCGTCATCCGTGCCGTTCTTCTGGCGGACGGTCAACCGCACCAAGGAGGTTGCACCATGATCGACCCGTTCTCGCAGTTCTGGGACATGATCGTGGGCCGGCAACAGGGCCCACTGTCCTTCCGGCTGATCCTGCAGCCGGTGATAGCCGCCATCATTGCCGCCCGGTCGGGGATCAAGGATGCGCGAGCGGGGAGGCCGCCGTATGGATGGCACGTGCTCACGCATCCGGAGGCGCGCGGCGAGGGCATGCGATCGGCGTGGAAGGACCTGAGCAAGTTGTTCACCCTGGCGATCGTCCTGGATGTGGTCTACCAGGTCATTGTCAACAGCCGGGTCCGTCCGCTGGCGGCGCTGCTGATCGCCCTGATCCTGGCCGTGCCTTCGTATGTGCTCGTCCGTGGGCCGGCGAACCGGCTGGCGAGTCGGCTCGGCAAGGGCCCGCCAGCCGGTCCTCAAGGGCCGGGCTGAGGTTGCGCGTTGTTGCCGTGAAGACGATCTCCCCTGCGTAGTTCGGGTTATGCTCCCCTTCGGTTCGATGCGCATTGTGCAGCATGTCTACTTGCGCCGCTCGGCCGAGGAGGGCCAGACTATGTCCATGCCTGCTTTGCGCCCGGTCACGACCATCGACGAGTTGCTGGCGTTGCCGGAGGATGGGCAGCGCCACGAGCTGCTGGACGGGGTGCATGTCGTGAGCCCCGCGCCCGCGTATTTGCACCAGAAAGTGCTCATGCGCTTCACCAAGGCGTTGCTGGAGGCCGTTGCTGCACGCGATGATCTTCAGTTGCTCGCGAGTCCAGCCGACATCGTCCTCGGACCCAAGACCCTGGTGCAGCCAGACCTGTTCGTTCTCCGGATCGACCCGGCCAAGCCACCCACGAGCTGGAAGGACGTTGGCGTCCCGCTACTGGCAATCGAAGTGCTTTCACCATCAACTGCACCTAGGGATCGCGGGGCCAAGCGCCGGATCTACCAGCGTGCCGGTGTCGCCGAGTACTGGGTGGTGGACAGCGACGCCGGGTTGATCGAACGGTGGATGCCGAGTGATGTGCGGCCGGAAATCGTGGATGAGGTGCTGACCTGGGATATTGATGGGGAACGACTGCTGGAACAGCGGGTCGAGGCGCTGTTCAGCCGATGATTCATTGTCGCAAGGCTGCGCCTTCGATCCACGCTCCGTGCAGCAGGATCCCCGCCGGGGTCCGGAGAGCCTCGATGTCGTCCGCCGGATTCCCGTTCAGGAGCAGCAGTTCCGCGGGTGCGCCGATGGTGATGGTGCCGAGCTGGGGCACACGGAGCAGCCGTCCCGGTTCGACCGTCGCGAGGCGCAATGCCTCCCAGTTGGTGAATCCCGCCGCCACGAACTCCCGCAGCTCATCGAGCATCGACGTACCGGGCACCGTGAGGTTGATGCCGGCGTCGGTACCGGCCACGAGCAGCGCGCCCTGCTCGTGCAGCATGCGAGTGAAGCGCCGGCGGTGCTGCACCACGCGTCGCTGGGCCTCGGGTCCTTGCTGAGCCGCGAGCATGGTGTTGATGGCCATGGTGGGACAGTTCCAGGTACCTGAGCGCACCGTGGCCTCGACGAGTGGAGCGAACCGCGAGGTATCGGCATCGGCCCACCCGAAGGTGCCGCCTTGGCCGCTCCGACTCACCGCCTGGTCGTAGCCGGTGTAGTGCTCGATCGATTCCATGCCTGCCGCCAGTGCATGCTGAATCGTGACCGCGGCAGGCACATGCCCGGCGATGCGGAGCTGCCGCCGGCGGGCGGACGCTACGATGGAGTCGAATGCCGCGGCGGAGAGGCGCCAGTAGAGCTTGAGTGTGGTCCAGCCCGCGGCCTGCTGTACTGCGACCACGCTGTCGGCGCGCGTGGCGTCATCCACCAACTGGGTGTAAGGCCAGGAGGGCGGTGAGGCGTCGAGCCCCGGCGACAGGGAGTAGATAGTGGGCCCGGCCACGCGACCGGCGCTGATATCCGCCTGCAACCGAGTGATGCCGTCGTGACCCCACATGTTGCGCACGGTGAGGATGCCGCTGCTGAGGTAGGCGGAAATGTCGGCGGCGCGCAGGTGCACATGCGCGTCGATGAGTCCCGGAATGAGCGTCCGGCCGCGCCCGTCGATGGTGAGCGCACCGACGGGCACCGCTGTGGTCGCCAGCGGGCCGATGATTGCCACCCGTCCATCCGTCGCGATGACGGTCTGGTGCTCCATCAGGCCGGGTTGATCCATGGTGAGCACCGCCACGTCGACGAACGCGATGCTCGGGGTCGGTGGCGGGGCAATGATGAGGAGCAGGGCGGCAAGCGGGCAGGAGGGATGCATTGAGGGCTCTACGGATTGGCGCCTGAAACGTTCCGGCCACGTGCCGCCCTGCCGCCCCGACTTCCTGCCGCCCTCCGGGCCGCCTATCTTGGCGCGCGTAACCTATCTCCAGAGAGCCCTCGTGTCTGACGCCACCACACCGGTCATTGTCGCCGCCTGCCGCACCCCAATCGGCAAGTATCTTGGCGGCCTGGAAGCACTTAAGGCCCCGCAGCTGGGTGCCATCACCATCCGCGAGGCGGTGCGCCGAGCCGGAATAGACCCCGGCCTCATCGACGAGGTCATCATGGGTCATGTCGTTCAGGGGGGCGCGGGCCAGGCGCCGGGACGACAGGCCGCCATCGGGGCAGGGATCCCGGGCACGGTGCCGGCACTCACGATCAACAAGGTGTGTGGCTCGGGGCTCAAGGCGGTGATGCTCGCCGCGCAGTCGATCAAGGCGGGTGACTGCGCGTGCGTGGTGGCCGGCGGGCAGGAGTCGATGTCGACGGCGCCGCACTATGTGTACGGCATGCGCAACGGCATCAAGGCCGGCAACCAGACGATGGTGGACGGGATGATCCACGACGGCCTGTGGGATTCGTTCGGCAACAATCACATGGGCGAGTACGCGGAGTACACCGCCACCAAGGCCGGGATCAGCCGGAAGGACCAGGACGAATTCGCCTACCAGAGCCATCGCAAGGCGGTGGCGGCGCAGGAGGCGGGCACGTTCGACCGTGAGATCGTGACGGTCGAGGTGCCGGGTCGCGGCGGCCCGACGCTGGTGAGCCGGGACGAGGGTCCGCGGAAGGACACGAGTCTCGAGGCGCTGGCGAAACTCAAGCCGGCGTTCGTGAAGGACGGCACCGTGACGGCGGGCAACGCACCGGGTCTCAACGACGGTGCCAGTGCGCTGGTGGTGACGAGCCTGGCCCTGGCGAAGGCGCATGGGCTGGCACCGCTGGCGAGGATCACGGCGTACGCGACTGGTGGCGGTGAGCCCAAGGACCTCTTCTTCGCGCCGATCCTTGCGGTGCAGAACCTGATGAAGAAGGCCGGCACCACCATCGACGCGTACGACCTGATCGAGGCGAACGAGGCGTTCGCGGTGCAGGCACTGGCCAACGGCCGGGCACTCGGCTGGGACTGGGGGCGGGTAAACGTGAGCGGCGGTGCGATTGCCCTCGGTCACCCGATCGGCGCGAGCGGTGCGCGTGTGCTGACAACACTGCTGTACGGATTGCAGGCCCGGAAGGCGAAGACGGGCCTCGCGACCCTCTGCCTCGGCGGCGGCAACGCCGTGGCGCTGAGCGTGGAGCTCACTTGATCGACTGGCGCCCGAAGCTTCGCGCAATCGGCTGGGTCCTTGTCTACCTCGTCGCGGGACTCCTCCTCGTTGCGACGCCGATCTTCCTGTACATGCGCCTGTCGGCGGCACCGAACCCGGCGGCGCTCAGTGCCGGCCCGACGGGGCTGCTCCTCCAGAGCACGCTGCTGGTGTCCGTGTTTGCGCTGCTCACGTGGGTCATTGGCCGCCGGATCCTTGGCCTGACGCCGGCGGAGCTTGGGTGGGTGCCGCGCGGACAGGCACGTGGCTTCGGCTACGGCTTGGCGGGCGCGGCGATCCTCGCCGGCGGGTCACTGCTCATTGCCGCCGGTGCCGGTGGCGCGCGATGGCTGCCGGACAGTGGAGGAGTGCTCGACTACCTCCGGAGCATTGGCCTGACGTCGGCGATCCTGGCTCCGGCAGCGCTCGCGGAAGAGCTCATCTTCCGGGGGCTGCCACTGGTGCTGCTGGCGTCAGCGTTCGGCCGGGGCAGGGCGATCATCATCATGGCAGTGATTTTCGGTGTCGCGCACGGCCTGAATCCGGAAGTCACGCCGCTGGCAATCGGCAACGTCGCCCTGGCCGGCGTCTTCCTCGGCCTGGCGTTCTTCGCCCCCGGTGGAATCTGGACCGCGTGGGGCGCGCATCTTGGCTGGAACGCCACGCTCGCCGCGCTCGATGCACCGGTGAGCGGCCTCCCGTTCCGCATCCCCCTCATCAACTTCGACCCGGGCACGGTCAACTGGCTTACCGGGGGCAGCTTCGGGCCCGAGGGCGGGGTCGCGGCCACTATCGTACTATGCATCGGCTGCGTGGCGCTGGCGCGGTTCGTGAGAAAGGACGTGGCAGCATGAAGCAGGCTGCGGTCGTGGGCGGCGGCACGATGGGCAATGGCATCGCGCACGTCTTCGCGCTGCACGGCTGGTCGGTGACGCTCATTGATGCGGCGCCCGCTGCGCTGGAGAAGGCTCTCGCGACCATCCGCGGCAACCTCGAACGGCAGGCAAAGAAGGGCACCATTGCGCCTGGCGCGGTCGAGGAATCGCTGGCCCGCATCCGCACTGCCGGCGACGTGCAGGGCGCAGCTGGCGCCAGCATCGCGGTGGAGGCGGTGAGCGAGAACCCGCAGGTCAAGTTCGCCGTCTTCCAGGCGCTGGACCGGGTGCTGGGCCCGGACGCGATCCTGGCCTCGAACACCAGTTCCATCTCGATCACCGAACTGGCGGCGAAGACCAGCCGACCCGACAAGGTCGTGGGGATGCACTTCATGAACCCGGTCCCGATGATGGAGCTGGTCGAGGTGATCCGCGGCCACGCCACGAGCGATGCCACCACGGCCGCAGTGATGGAGCTGTCGCGCGCCCTGGGCAAGACACCGGTGGAGGTGAACGACTATCCCGGGTTCGTGGCCAACCGCGTGCTGATGCCGATGATCAACGAGGCGATCTTCTGCGTCATGGAAGGCGTGGCCACCGCCGAGGCGATCGACACCGTCATGAAGCTCGGCATGGCGCACCCGATGGGCCCGCTCGCGCTGGCCGACTTCATCGGGCTCGATGTCTGCCTGGCCATTCTCGAGGTGCTGCATCGCGGCCTGGGCGACGACAAGTACCGTCCCTGCCCGCTGCTGAGGCGCATGGTGGCGGCGGGGGAGCTAGGGAAGAAGAGTGGCAAGGGATTTTATGGCTACGCCAGGACGTGAGGATGTGAGGACGTGAGGAGACAATGAATCCCTTTGGATTGCTGACTGAATTCGCCCACGAGCAACTCGTCATTTCCCAGGATCCCGGCGCAAACTATGTCGGGATCGTGGCTATCCATGACACGACACTGGGGCCCGCGCTGGGCGGCACGCGTCTCTGGAACTACGCGACGCTCGAGGACGCGCTGGTGGACGCGCTGCGGCTGGCGCGGGGCATGACCTACAAGTCGGCGGTGGCGGGATTGCCCCTGGGCGGCGGCAAGTCGGTGATCATCGGGGATCCGGCGCGGCGCGACCGGGAGGCGTGCTTCCGGGCGCACGGACGCTATGTGGATACGCTGGGCGGCCGCTACATCACCGCTGCCGACGTCGGCACCAGTTCCAGCGATATGGAACTCATCCACCTGGAGACCGAGCATGTCGCCGGGCTCCCGGGGCGCTCGGGCGATCCATCGCCCGGGACCGGGTACGGCGTGTACGTGGCGATGAAGGCGGCGGCGAAGGTTCGGTGGGGCAAGGACAGCCTCGCGGGGAAGCGCGTCGCGGTGCAGGGCGCAGGGAAGGTGGCGCAGTACCTCGCGCGGCACCTGCACGAGGACGGGGCAAAGCTCCTGGTCACCGATGTCGATGCGGCCAGGGTGCAGCGCTTCGTCGCCGATTTCGGCGCGGAGGCGGTGTCGCCCGAGGCGATCTACGACGTGATCGCGGACATCTACGCGCCATGCGCACTGGGCGCCACGCTCAACGACCAGACGATCCCGCGTCTCAAGGTCGAGATCATCTGCGGCGGGGCCAACAACCAGCTCGCCGAGCCGCGCCATGCGGCCGTGGTGGAGAAGCGCGGGATCTTCTACACGCCAGACTACGTGGCCAATGGCGGCGGCGTCATCAACATCTGCCGCGAGATCGAGGGCTGGTCGGAAGAGCGGGCACTGGACAAGGCTGCCGGGATCTACGACACCGTGCAGCGCGTGGTGGAAGTGGCCCAGCGTGAGAAGGTGACGACGGCCCAAGCCGCCGACCGGCTGGCCGAGGAGCGCCTGGGAGCAGTGCGGGCGCTGCGCGCCGTGAGGAGATAGTGGCCGCGCCGCATATTCGTTGTGAAGACGGGATGAAGGCGCCGGAGTGACTGGCGCCTTTACCGCATGTACCGCCTCCCATACATTGGGCAATGGCCGAACGCATTCCGATAGGCTCGGACCATGCCGGGTTCGCGCTCAAGCAAGCGCTGATCAACGAACTCCGCGCTGGGGGGTACGAGCCCGACGATCTGGGGACGCACTCCACCGAGTCCACCGATTATCCAGACTTCGCGCATGCTGTCGCTTCCCAGGTCGAAGGGGGGAAGGCGGCCCGCGGAATCCTGCTGTGCGGCACTGGGCTGGGCATGGCATTCGCCGCGAACCGGCACCGTGGCGTTCGCGCGGCCGTGGCCTGGTCGCCGGAAGTGGCGGAACTCGCGCGGTCGCACAATGACGCTAATGTTCTCGTGCTCCCCGCACGATTTGTCACCGAAGCAGAGGCTGTGTCCATTCTCCGGGCGTGGCTCAAGACTCCCTTCGAGGGAGGCCGCCACGCCCGGCGCATCGCGAAGATCGAACAGGAGCCCAAACCGAATGCTTGACCACAATGCCCCACTCCGGGATGCCGATCCCGTCGTCGCGCGCCTCGTTGACCGGGAACTGCGCCGGCAACAGCGCGGCCTCGAGCTGATCGCGAGCGAAAACTTCGCAAGCCGCGCCGTGATCGACGCGATGGGCACGCCGCTCACGAACAAGTACGCCGAGGGATACCCGGGGAAGCGGTACTACGGCGGCTGTGAGGTGGTGGATGAGGTCGAGCAGCTGGCCATCGACCGGCTGAAGCAGCTCTTCGGCGCGGCGCACGCCAACGTGCAGCCGCACTCGGGGGCGCAGGCCAACTTCGCCGCCTTCATGGTGCTCCTGCCGCCGGGTGGAAAGCTCATGGGGATGTCGCTGCCGCATGGCGGGCATTTGTCGCACGGGGCGGCGGTCAACCACAGCGGCCGGATCTGGCAGGCGGTGCACTACGGCGTGGATCCCGCGACGGGCCGCATCGACTACGATCTGGTGCGGGAGCAGGCGCTGCGCGAGCGGCCGACGCTGCTCATCGCCGGCGGCAGCGCCTACGCGCGGATCATCGACTTCGCGGTCTTCCGCTCCATCGCCGACGAGATCGGCGCCAGGTTCCTGGTGGACATGGCACACTTCGCCGGCCTGGTGGCATCGGACCTCTATCCGTCGCCGGTGCCACACGCGCACGTCGTCACCAGCACCACGCACAAGACGCTGCGCGGCCCGCGTGCGGGGCTCATCCTGTCGATCGCCGAACTGGCCAAGGACATCGACAAGTCGGTGTTCCCGGGCACGCAGGGCGGTCCATTGGAGCATGTCATCGCCGCCAAGGCGGTGGCGTTCGGCGAGGCGCTCACCGAGGATTTCCGGGCCTACTCGCGCCGCGTGGTCGAGAACGCCAATGTGCTCGCCGCGGCGATGATCGATCGCGGCTTCGCCATCGTGTCGGGCGGCACGGACACGCACCTCATGCTGGTGGACCTGCGGCCCAAGGGCCTGACCGGCAAGGAAGCCGAGAAGCTGCTGGGCAGGGCCGACATCACGGTGAACAAGAACACGATTCCCGACGACCCGCAGTCGCCGTTCGTCACCAGCGGCATCCGGCTGGGCACGCCGGCGCTCACCACCCGCGGCATGGGCACCGCCGAGATGCGGCGCATCGCGCACCTAATCGACCAGGTGCTCACGCAGCGCGACGACGCCACGCTGGCCCGGGTGGCCGGCGAGGTGCACGACATGACCAGGTCCTTCCCGCTGTACCCGCCGGTGGCCAGCCGCCACCGCGTGCTGCAGACGGCGTGACCCGGGCGAGCGGATGACCGAGCTGCAGTTCGCCGACGACATCCTCGCCCGGATCCGGGCGAAGGGTGGGGCATTCGACGAACGCGGCTACCTGTTCGTGCTGGCCGGCATCGAGTTTGTCCAGTCGCGCCTGGCGGTGCGACGGCACATCAGTGGGGCGGAGTTGGCCTGGGCATGCCGCGACTTGGCGCGCGAGCGCTTCGGGCTGCTGGCCCGGCCCGTCCTCGCGCACTGGGGGCTCACGCGCACCGAGGACTTCGGCCGGATCGTCTATACCCTGGTCGAGATCGGGTTGCTCGTCACCCTGCCCGGCGACAGCGAAGAGGACTTCCGCCAGGTCTTCGCCTTCGACACTGCCTTCGACGAATCGTATGCGTGGGAGGGTGTGCGGCGCGTGGGCGCCTGACGCGGCGCCCGATGCCCTCCCTTCTGCCGGTCCTCTCCCCCCTCCAGTCCACTGCCTGGGATGCCCGCGCCGAGCGGGTCGGCATTGCGCTCGCGACGCTGATGGACGCGGCGGGGCGCGCCACCGCCACCGTGCTCCTGCGCGAGTTTCCCCATGCCGCGCGGCAGGGCGTGCTGGTGGCGGCAGGCACCGGGCACAACGGCGGCGATGGCTGGGTGCTCGCGCGCGCGTTGCACCGGCTGGACATGCCGGTGTGGGTGACGTCGCTTCCGGGGACGCCGGCACCGCTCACCGCACACGTCGCCGCGCTGGCGCGGGCCGATGGGGTGCGTGACGTGGCGCCCGACGGCCCGTGGCCCTCCCTGGGACTGGTGGTCGATGCCATGCTCGGCACCGGTGCCAGTGGCGCGCCGCGCGCACCGGCGGCCGCGTTGCTCGAGCGCCTGCTCGACCTCGATCTGCCCGTCCTGGCCATCGATGGACCGACCGGGCTCGATGCCGGCACGGGAGTCGTGCACGGCGCCACCCGCGCCGACCTGACCGTGACCTTCGGCGGATTTCGTCGGGGCCACCTGCTGGCGCGCGACGAAGCGGGCGACATCGTGGTCGTGGATATCGGGCACCCGCCTGCGGAACCGGGAGCGCCGCTGTTCGTCACCGATGCCTTCGCGGCGGCGCGGCTGCCGGCACTGCATGCGTCGGATCACAAGGGCGAGCGGGGGCGCGTCGTGGTGCTCGGTGGCGACACCGGCATGAGCGGCGCGGCGCGACTGGCGGGACGCGCTGCGTTCGCGGCCGGTGCCGGGCTGGTGCACGTCGTCGCCCCGGCCGACACGATCGCCGCCGTCCGGGCCGCCGAGCCCGACCTGCAGACGCTGCTGCACGCGACAGTCGGCGATGTGGGCGACGAGCTGCGTGCGCTCCTGGAGCGCGCCGACGCGGTGGTGATCGGGCCGGGACTCGGTCGCGCCGAGGGCAAGGCGGCATTCGTGCTCGCGTGCGTCGCCCGCTCGACACGCGTGGTGCTCGACGCCGATGCGCTGGTGGCCCTGCAGGGCCGCATCCCTGAGCTCGCCGCCCTCGCCGCAGGGCGTGACATCGTCCTCACGCCTCATGCCGGCGAGTTCCGCACCCTGTTCCCGGCGCTGGCATCGACGCGGGACATGGATCCGTGGGGTGCGGCCGTGCAGGCGGCCGACCAGTGCGGCGCCACGATGCTCCTCAAGGGTGTCCCGACGACCATCGCGCGGTCGGGTCGGCCGTCGCTCACGGTCGCGGCGGGGAACCCCGGCCTTGCCACGGGCGGCAGCGGTGACGTGCTCAGCGGTATCCTGGCCGCGCTCCTCGCACGCGCGCTGGAGCCTGAGGTCGCGGCGGCTGTGGCGGCCCAGGCGCTGGGCCGCGCCGCGGATCTCGCGGCACGGCGTGTCACCGCGCGCGCCATGCGGCCAATGGACGTGATCGCGGCCCTGCCCGACCTGTGGCGTGAGTGGGACGTGATGCTCCGCACCGGGAGTACCGTGGAGGCGCCAGTGCTCCAGCGCCTGGCGAAGCCGAGACTCCTGTGAGGACCCGACGGGCCGGGGCGGCGCTGTGCCTGGTCATGGTTTCGTTCGCGGTTCGCCCCCTTCACGCGCAGCGTGCGCGCGACTGGCCCCCGGCCGACCGCGTCGTGGTGGGAGATTTCAGCATCGTCCGCGCGGTGGCGTCGGGCATCGACCGGCTCTACGTCGTGGGCGCCACCGGGGTGCTGATCCATCGGCCGCTCGAGCGGCGATGGGAAGGGCCGTACAATCCCCCGGGCAACATGGCGCTGGAGCGAGTGCTCCTGGCGCAGGTGGATCCGATTGACCAGTCGCTCTGGATGACGACGGCCAACGGATGGCTCAACCTGCAGCCGGAGCTGCAACTGTGGACGGGTGGCGCCGTGCCCGGCATCGTGCGCGCGATGGCGATCGACGAGGCCGATCCCGGCGGGGGCATCCGGGTGAGCACCAGCGCCGGGTGGTTCCGGGTCGCGAGCGGATCGCCGGTCGCGGGACCATCCGGGCCACCGGCCCGCTCACTGCGACCAACCACGGTGCAGGACGCCATCACCGCCAATCCGTCGCTCCGATCCAGCCTTGCACTCACGCTGCGCGATGCGCGCGGGCGATCCACGACCATGACCTCCGCGGCCCCCTCGCCCGGTGGACTGGGCTGGTACCTCGGCACCTCGGGATCGGGGCTCCTGTTCATCCGTCCGGGGGACGCGATGCCGGAGCGACTGTCGTTCGGGCTGACGGGCGACCGGGTGGGCGCCCTGTACTCGTCGCCCGGAGGTCTCTGGGTCGCCACCGATCGCACGGACCTCACTGACGCGGCGGTGACCTACCTGTCCTCCGATCTCGTCACCTCGAAGACACTGGCTGGCGGCGCCACGCTCGGCCTGGGCTATGCCCAGGTACGGCGCATGACGAGCATGAACCGCAGTCTCTTCCTGGCGACCGACGCGGGGGTGACCCAGCTCGAGGTCGCGTCCGGCCGCACGCACTTCTTCGGGGCGGGCGGCGCGATGCTCGATCCGCGCACCAACGTGGTCCTCGGGCGGCGCGGCACCGTGCTCGCGGGCACCGCGCGAGGCCTGTCCCGCATCACCGATTCGCAGACCGTCGTGCGCCTCGCACCAGAATTCCTGGAGCCGGTCCTGGCGCTGGAGACCGAGGGCGACAGCATCTGGATCGGAACGCCCAACGGGTTGCTGCTCCTCCCGCCCGATGCGAAACGGCCCGGCCGCACACCGGGGCTCGCCAGCTCCGCCTCGCTGCGCGCGCCGGTGGTCGACATTGCCTGGCTGGGAGACACGCTCGTGGCGCTCACGATCGACCAGTTTCTCTGGCGCATGCCCGGCACGGATGAATGGACGCTAGGACCGATCCTGTCCCCGATCCTCGGGCGACTGCGCGTGTTCACCCTGTTCGACGACGGTTTCTTCGTCGCCGGTGAGCGCGGGCTGGCCTATGCGGGACTGCGCACGCCGCCGCAGCGGCCGCTGCTGGGCGCCGAGCACCCCGGTCTGATTCGCGACCTCACGGTCGAGGATGGATACCTCTGGGAAGCGACCGATCACGGGCTGGTCCGCTGGCGCATCGACGCCATCCTGCCATGACTCACCTCCCCCTCGGCCCCGGCCGCGAATTCGAGCGCATCCGCGCCATCGAGGCGGCGCTCGGCGGCAAGGCCGCGGTACTGGGCGACGATTGCGCGTTGATCCCCTTCGACAACGGGGACATGCTGGCGTTGAGCACCGATACCAGCCTCGAGGGTACGCACTTCCGGCGTGACTGGCTCACGTCTGAGGAGATTGGCTGGCGGGCGGCGGCATCGGCGCTCTCCGACCTCGCCGCCGAAGGCGCCGAGGTGATCGGCCTGCTCGCGGCGCTGACGCTGCCGGGCGACATCACCGACGCGATGGTGACGGCGATGATGAGCGGCATTGGCGCCTGCGTGAGCGAGGTGGGTGGCAAGGTGCTTGGCGGCGACCTGACACGGGGCACGTCACTCTCGCTGACGGTGACGGTGGTGGGACGGGCCCCGCGCGCGGTGACCCGGCGGGGCGCCAGGGCAGGGGACGGGATCTGGGTGACCGGCACGCTCGGAAGCGCGCGGGCGGCGCTCGCGGCGTGGGACTCCGGCCGGGAACCGCGACCCACGACGCGCATCGCCTTTGCGCGCCCGCTTCCGCGCATCGCGGCGGGCCGCTTCCTCGCTGACGTGGGGGCCACGGCGATGCTTGACCTGAGCGACGGCCTCGCCGGTGATGCGCGGCACCTTGCCGCCGCGTCGGGCGTGGCACTCGACATCGACCTGGCGAAGCTGCCCATCGGCGCCGGGGTGTCCGAGGCGGCGTCGGCGCTCAACGTGTCAGCGGCGGCGTTCGCCGCGGAGGGTGGCGAGGACTACGAGCTCCTCGCCACGCTGCCGCCGCGTGCCGCCGCGAAGCTCAAGCGGGCGGCGACCGAGGTCGGCGTGCCCTTCACGCTCATCGGCAGCGTGCAGGCGGGCGAGGGGGTGCGACTGCATCTCGACGGCGCGGAGATCTCGATCGCGGGCTACGATCACTTTCGATGATCCGCAGCTTCATCTTTGCCGCGGGACTCGTGGCACGGACGGGGTGGTCCACCGCGCGGCTGGTGTTCGCGTGGCTCCGTGGCGTGCCGGCCGGCCCCGGAAGCATCTATGAGCAGATACCGCGACAGTGGGCGCGCGACCTGCTCCGGTCCGCGCAGATCGAGGTGCGGGTGCGCGGGCGGGAACACCTCGACGGGGTGGGCACGTGCGTCTACTGCGCCAACCACACCTCCGGCGTGGACCCGGGCGCCCTCATCGATGCGGTGCCCGGCTCGGTGCGTTTCGTCGCCAAGCGGTCGCTCTTCCATGTGCCGATCTTCGGCACCGCGCTGCGCCTCTCGGGGCAGATTCCGGTGGACCGCGACAATCGCGACGCGGCGGTGGATGCATTCTCGGAGGCGGCGCGGGTGCTGCGGGATGGCGTGTCGGCGGCGATCTTCGTGGAGGGGACCCGGAGCCGCGACGGATCCCTCCAGCCCTTCAAGAAGGGCGCCTTCGTGCTGGCGATCAGCCTGCAGGTCCCATGCGTCCCGGTGTACATCGCGGGGGCCCACGCGCTGATGCTGCGCGGCGGGTTCGTGCCGCGCCCGGGGACGGTCGAGGTACGGATCGGAGCGCCGATCCCCACGGCGGGGCTTACCTACGGGGACCGCGACGCGTTGCGCGACCGGTGCTGGCAGGCGATGAGCGCGCTGGCTGTTTCCCGGTTACGTTAGCCCATCACTTTCTTCACGGAAAACAGATGTCCACGATCATCGAAGTGCATGGCCGCGAGATCCTCGACAGTCGGGGCAACCCCACCGTCGAGGCGGAGGTCGTCCTGTCGAGCGGCGCCCAGGGTCGCGCCGCGGTGCCGAGTGGTGCCTCGACCGGCGAGAACGAGGCGGCCGAGTTACGCGACGGTGACGCGGGCCGGTACGGCGGCAAGGGCGTGCTGCAGGCGGTCAAGAACGTGAACGAGGTGCTCGGCCCCCGGCTCGAGGGGCTGGACGCCACCGAGCAGATCGCGGTTGACGCCGAGATGATGGACGCCGACGGCACGCCCAACAAGGGCAACCTGGGCGCCAATGCCATCCTCGCGGTCTCGCTGGCGGTGGCGCGTGCCGCGGCCTCCGATTGCGGACTGCCGCTGTACCGGTATCTCGGCGGCCCGATGGCGCGCGTCATGCCGGTGCCGATGATGAACATCCTGAATGGTGGCGCGCACTCGTCGAACAACGTGGATGCGCAGGAGTTCATGGTGGTGCCGATCGGGGCGGACACCTTCGCCGACGGCCTTCGCATGGGCGTCGAGGTGTTTCATGCGCTGAAGAAGGTGCTCACTAAGATGGGCCTGTCCACGGCGGTAGGCGATGAGGGCGGGTTTGCACCGATGCTCCCGTCGAACGAGGCCGCCCTCGACGTGGTGATGCAGGCGATCCAGTCGGCGGGCTTCCAGCCGGGGAAGGACATCGGGATCGCGCTCGACGTGGCGGCATCGGAGCTTTATCAGGACGGCGAGTACGTCTTCAAGAAGGGCGACGGCAGCCGCCGGCCGGCGAAGGACATGGTGGAGCTGTACGCGAAGTGGTGCGAGCGGTACCCGATCGTGTCGATCGAGGACGGGCTGGCCGAGGGTGACTGGGAGGGCTGGGCCGTCCTGACCGAACGGCTTGACGAGCGGGTGCAACTGGTGGGCGACGACATCTTCTGCACCAACGTGGACCTGCTCGGCCGAGGCATCGAGTCGGGCGTGGCGAACGCCATCCTCGTCAAGGTGAACCAGATCGGCACGCTCACCGAGACGTTGCAGTGCATCGAGCTGGCGAAGGGGAACAAGTACGGCACGATCATCTCGCACCGCTCGGGCGAGACGGAGGACACCTTCATCGCCGACCTCGCGGTGGCGACGGGCGCGGGACAGATCAAGACCGGCAGCGCGAGCCGCACCGATCGCACGGCCAAGTACAACCAGCTGTTGCGCATCGCCGAGGAACTGGGCGAACTTGCCCACTACCCGGGGCGCGACCTGTACCACCTGTGAGCAGCCCGGCGAAGCAGGCCAGCAGCGGCAGCAGTGCCGGCCAGAAGCTGGGGTGGGCGGTGGCGGCGGGCGCGTTCCTCTTCCTGCTGTTGGGGGGCGAGTACAACACGCTCGACTGGATCAAGATCCGGAAACTGGAGCGAGAGGAGCAGTCCCGGGTGGCCGAACTGCGGCACACGGTGGATTCGCTGACCCGGGTGGCCGACGCGCTGCGGAAGGACCGCCGGGTGCAGGAGCGGGTGGCGCGCGAGAGTTTTGGTATGATCCGGAAGGGTGAGCACCTGTACCGTTTGCTGCCAGCCGAGGAGGGCGCGTCACCGCGCCGCCCGTGAGCGAGTTACTCGCGTCGGCCCTCGGCGTGGTGAAGGCGCGGGCCCTGCCGCTGGTGGGGTTCGCGCTACTTTTCCGGATCACGCAGGTGGTCGTCCTGCTGCCACTGCTCGCCATGGCCGGGCGCACGCTGACGGGGCGACCGGTCATCGACAGCACCGAGCTCGTGCGGTTTGCGCTCTCGCCGCGTGGCGTCGTCACCCTCGGGCTGATCGCTGCAGCACTACTGACCCTGTACCTCATGGAGCAGGCTGGTCTCGCGGCGATCGCGGTCGGGCACCTGCATGGGGTCACCGTGTCGGCGACCGACGCCTACCACTTGGTGGGCAGCAGCATGGCGTCTCTCCTTCGGCTGGCGGTCGCGCTCCTGTGGCGCGGGTTGCTCATCCTGCTGCCGATGCTCGCGCTGGCGGGGTTCCTGGCCTGGAAGTTCCTCCGCAATCGCGACATCCACTACTATCTCGACCTCAAGCCCCCCGCGGCCATCGCGGCGGCTGCGCTGCTGGGCGTGGTGATCCTGGCGACGGCGATCACGCTGGCGTACTGGGTGCTGCACTGGCGCATGGCGGTGCCGCTCACCGCGCTCGAGGGCATTTCTGCGGGACAGGCGCTCCGGCAGAGTGCGGCCATCGTGCACCCCGTCTGGCTCAGGCTGGCGCTCTACTGGCTGCTGATCCTCGGCGCGGGCGCGCTGTGCGGTTCGGCCGTCGCGTGGCTGGTGCACCAGGCAGGACTCACGGCACTGGGGTCCGGTGCCGGCAAGCTCGGCGTGATCGTCGTGGTGGTGATGGTGGCGGTGTCGACGGGCCTGAATGCGCTGATCGGCAGTGCCGTGGCGGTGACCGACGCCACGCTGTTCGCGACCGCGTGGGACGCGCTGCGGGAGGGTTCGCGGCCCGAACTGGCCATGCGGCTCCAGCAGTTTGGCGACCTGCCCGACGTATTGCGGTACGACCATGCCACGCGCATCGCGCTGCTGGCGTCGGCGGTGCTGTTCGTGCTCGGGGCCGTGAACGCCTGGCGCATGAGCGACAGCCTGGCGAAGCGGCTGCCGGTGCAGGTCACGGCGCACCGGGGCAGCGCGAAGGCGGCGCCGGAAAACTCCCTCAGCGCCATCCGCCAGGCCATTATCGATGGCGCGGACTATGTCGAGATCGACGTCCAGGAAACCGCGGATGGGGGGCTCGTCCTGGTGCACGACGCCGACCTCGCGCGCGTGGCCGGCGTGCCTCGGCGCGTCACGGAGATGACGCTGGCGGAAGTGAAGGAGGCCGAGATCGGCTCCCGCTTCGACCCGCAGTTCACCGGTGAGCGCATCCCCACACTCGACGAGGCGCTGGCGGCGGTGGAGGGGAAGGCCCACCTCAACATCGAGCTCAAGTTCTTTCCCGGCGAGCAGCGCCTGACGGAGCGGGTGGTGCAGGCGGTGCGGGCGCGCGGCATGTCGGACGACGTGGTCATCCAGTCGCTCAACTACGATGCCGTGCGGGAGGTACGCCGCCTGGCCCCGCGCATCCGGGCTGGTTACCTCATCGCCACGCCGGTGAAGAACCCGGAACGGCTCGACGTGGATTTCTACGCGGTGAGCCAGCGGCTCATTGATCCGGCCTTCCTGCTGCAGGCGCACCGTCGGGGCCGTCAGGTCTTTGCCTGGACGGTGAACGACACGACGCAGATGGTGGCACTGGCAGGGATGGGGGTGGACAACCTGATCACGTCGGTGCCGGCAGACGCGGTGCGCGTGTTGCGGGAGCACTGGGCCAAGAATCCGGTCGAGCTCCGGTTGCTGCGGCTGCGGTCCTGGCTCGGGGGCTAGGAGGGCGGGGCGTCCGGAATTAGGTTTTCGAGCCCTTGGCAGGGTAGCTCAGGTGGTTAGAGCACGGCACTCATAATGCCGGGGTCGCGGGTTCGAGTCCCGCCCCTGCTATCGTCAGAAGTCGAAACCTCATAAGCACTTCCAGCGCGCTCCCACCCGGGAGCGTTTTCGTTTTCGGGAGCCGGTGCACCACGTGGTGCACCATGGCTCCGCCGACATTCTCGGCCAACACCACACGGACGAGAGCGTCAAGGGTAAGGCCCGAACTGGTAGGTGCGTTCGGACGCCCACGGCCCTTCGGCGCCGGCGGCGTCGATCGTGGCAACCGTCCACCGCCAATCAACCCAATTCGCGTATGCGACATAGGAATTACAGGCTAGAAATCGATAGGCGGTCGTGGTGACTACGATATCCAGCATGGGGAGCGGGGAGCCCGGGTGGTAGGTCCGAAGGTGGTAAGCGGCGGCGTCGGAGACCGGCGACCACGAATAATCAATAGCGAAACCGTAACCGTGGTCCGCAGAGAATGCACAGCCGATGGTGGCGTCGTTCTGTGCGATGATAGCCCCTGAGGCCGGGGTTAGAAGCGCCGGCACAAAGGGTGTGGCCGATACTACCTTGACCACGAAGGAAGTCGTCAGGTTCCTGGCGGCTACAGAGATCGTTGTCTCTCCCGCGGCGACGCCCGTGAGCCACAGGCTGATCGGATGAATGCAGTCTGGGGCGACCTCGGGCGGCGGGCACAGGTCAAGCCGCGCGACGGCGGGCAACGCCACAGCCATGTCGGCTCCCACGCCCCACACCTCCCGGCCGGAACGCAGGAACTGGATAGCGAGCAGCACGCTCTCACCCGCGGGGACCGTCACGCTCGTGAGACTGCCGTCCGGCCCGTAGGTCGTCAGCGGCTGGTAATACGTCGCATCCAGCGGAGGGGCGATGCGCACACGCATTTCATCGAGTGGCGGCAAGCTGTTCAGCACCGTGATGGGGCGGGTCTGGTGAAACCCTTGCCCGTCCAGGGTCACGGTGGCCGAGCCCGGAGCCAGTGCGATGAAGCGCCAATTCAGGCCATCGCGGGGGTCGCGACCCAGCATGCGGACCACCGCAGGATCGGACGAGGTGATGGTGTAGGTGCCGGGGTCAACACTGAGCCCGCCGCGCGAGGCCCCCACCCGAACATATGCGGTGTCTCCTACCAGCATGAGCGCGCCTCGGTAGTCGCCTTCACGCGTGTACGGACCACCGAATCCAAGGTCGTCGGGTGGGCTGGTGGACAGGAACAGGTTGTCCGCAGAACAGGCGGTCGCGAGGATCAGGGCCAGCGCTGGAATGAGCGTCCGTGACGTTCGCATGGAAACTCCAGTAAGGGGACGCGGGAACAGTGGGGAGGAGCGGTCAAGCCGCAGTCAAGCACTCCGCGTGCGCTCGGTGGAACTGCTCGCGCTGCGCGCCCGAGTCCAGGCTGCGCGGACTCTCACCTCACAAGGCCGGCCCCCACGCGGGTCCACTGGCTGCGCTGCTGGTCAGCCGCGCGACGCCAGATCCATCAGCGCTCATCACGTAGATCTTCCAGGGGCCGTCACGGGTGCTTGCCAAGGCGATGCGCTTGCCGTCAGGCGACCACGCCGGTTCAGAGTCCTCAGCCGCGTTGGTGGTTAACCGCGTGGCGCCAGACCCGTCAGCGTTCATCACGTAGATCTCGGAGTTGCCGTCACGATTGCTGTCGAAGGCGATGCGCGTGCCGTCAGGCGACCACGCGGCCTCACCGTTGCCGCCCCCGGTGGTCAGCTGCGTGACGCCGGACCCGTCGGGATTCATGACGTAGATGTCCCCTCGCCTGCTAGTGCCTGTGTTGAAGGCGATGCGCGTGCCGTCCGGCGACCATGCGGGGCCACCCGCCCCCGACCACCCCTCGGTGGTTAGCCGCGTGACGCCGGACCCGTCGGCGTTCATGACGTAGATGTCCATTTGTCCGCCACTGACTCTGCTGAAGGCGATCCGCGTGCCATCAGGCGACCACGCGGGTTCATCGTTCCACATGCTGGATGCCATCGCGGTAGGGGAGGTGGTCAGTCGCGTGACGCCAGACCCGTCGGCGTTCATGGCGTAGATGTCTATGGTGAGATAGATGCCGGACTCAAGGGTGCCATGGGTTGACATGGTGCTGAAGGCGATGCGCGTGCCGTCAGGCGACCACGCGGCCTCACCGTTGCCGCCCCCGGCGGTGAGCCGCGTGACGCCGGATCCGTCGGCGTACATGACGTAGATGTCCTCTTGCGTACCGGATCCGGTGAAGGCGATTCGGGTCGAATCGGAGGTCGGCGGCGGGGGCGCACCTTGGTCGCCTCCACAGGCGGCGAGCAGGCCGAATCCGAGTGTCGCCAGACAGAGATTCAGGCGCGTGATCATCGACCGGTTGGTAGGACTTGTACGGGATCGGGATTGCATTGCAGCCTCCACGCCAAGGGATTGCCCGAGTGACTTCCTTCCTGAAGGTGGATCGACCTCATCAAGGAACTATCAAGTCGTGCCTGACGGGCCGTCCCGCTCAGTCGTGTTGCCCGGTCACCTGGTAGACACACGCGGTCGAAAAGATGGGCTGGTGGCCCTGGGCCAGGGTCGGATCGCTCAGCGTTCCAGAAAATCCCAAATCCGCCGTGACCGTGCCGTTTAGGGTCGCCACGCGAGCGGGCGATGGCGCGCCGCCGTCGACGGGGTCCCCCGCGACGAGGTTGATCCAGGCAATCCCGGGGATAGACAGCGACAGCCACCCGGTGACGTAGCCACCACTCTGTCCCCCAATGCTCCAGGTGCTCGTGGCGTTGTCCAAACCCAGACCAAGAAGACTCACGTCGGTAGCGCTTTGATGGACCTGCAGCACTAGCGCGCCGCTCGGTCCCGGGCCAGGGCAGCTCGGGTTGCTCTGGATTTGAAAGGTCCAGGTCCCCAGGAGCTCGGTGAAGTTGACCTCCCGCAGCTCGCCCCCGCCGTCGCTACCGGCACAGCCGATACCCGCCAGCAGCAGCAGCGCGACGCTTCCCGCGCACAGCACTCTTGCCTGACCCATGACACACCTCCCCACTCGATGGACAAGGCCTTCAATCGCGGCCAGTGTGGAACCTGGCAATCAGGTCACGCAGGAGATGGTAAGGGACGCGGGTCAAGAGGTAGTCAAGGTGGCGGCGGGGAGGGACGCGTACCAACCGACAGCAAGCAGAGCCACGCGTTGATGGCTCCCATCAGGTGGGCCGCATGACTTGACGGGTGCTTGACTGGGTAGACCCAGCTTCGGGGAGCAATCAACGTTGCGATTCCTCAGCCAGGAGGTTCCAATGTCCCCCCGTCCCCGCAGCATCGTTCTTTGGGCTAGCCTGATGTTGACCGCGCTCACGGCGGCCTGTGGAGATACGACCGCGCCCCTCCCCAAGTGTTTCCTGGATCAGACCGGTCTTGTTGACACGGGCTGCGATCCAAACGCCGTCATCCGAGCCCAGGAGGCCGCCAAGTGAATGGCGCCGCGCGGTTACTATAACCTGAGCGGCGAGCGCAATTCGCGCGATTCGCTGAAGGCTGGACTCATGACGACAACAATTAGTCTTGGCCCCCTCCAGGTGGTCGAGAGGAGTGCGGCATGACGCGATTATGGGTGGCGGTACTCGCTCTTACGGCGGTGGCGTGCAGCACCCCGTCCGACAAGGCCGGCGCCCAGGCGGTCGTGCCCGATACCACCGCCGCGCGCGATTCGGCGTTTTCCATCGACACGATCCGAGCCCTCGACTCGGCGCTGGCTGTCGATACCGCCACCATCCCCGAGGCTGTTTTCGCCGCCGCCGACAGCTCCTCACCAGTGGGGTTCCGGGTGCCATGGAAGGGCGACCTCGACGGCATGATCCAGCGCCGGTTCATCCGGGTGCTGGTGACGCCCTCGCGGACCTCCTTCTTCATCGACCGGGGGAGCCGTTTCGGACTGACCTTCGAGGCGATGCAGGAGTTCGAGACCCAACTGAACCGGCGCCTGGGGCTTCGGGTGAAACGCGTCCGGGTGATGTACATCCCGGTGCCGCGCGACCAGTTGCTCACCGGACTGCGCGACGGGCTGGGCGACCTCGCGGTCTCGCAGATCAAGGTGACGCCGGAGCGCCGCACGATGGTGGACTTCTCCATACCGGAGGCGCAGCGCATCCGGGAGATCGTCGTCACCGGTGGGGGTGGTCCTACGCTCGGCAGTATCGACGACCTGGCCGGCGCTCAGGTGTACGTGCGCCGCTCGTCCAGCTACTGGGAGCACGCCGAGACGATCAACCAGCGACTCGTCGCCGAGGGGAAGCCGCCGATCGACCTTCGGCCGGTTCCCGAGGTGCTGCACGATGAGGATATCCTCGAGATGGTGCATGCCGGGGTATTCCCCGCCACCATCGTGGACGAGTACCTCGGGCGGCTGTGGGCGCAGGTGCTGCCCGGCGTCGTCCTGCACCCTGGCGCGGTCGTGTCGACGGATGGCGAGCTGGCTTGGGCGTTCCGGAGCGGCAGCCCCGAACTGGAGAAGACGGTGAACACGTTCCTGCGCACCCACCGGCAGGGCACCCTGTTCGGCAATACGCTGATCCGGCGCTATACCCAGGGGACCCGGTTCATAACGCCGGTCCGCACCAGCGCGGCGCAGCAGAACTTCGAGCAGTTGGTCGGGCTGTTCGGCCGGTTCTCCGACAAGTACCAGATGAGCACGGCGATGATGATGGCGCTGGGCTACCAGGAATCGCGGCTCAACCAGGCGGCGGTCAGCCAGGTGGGAGCCATTGGCGTGATGCAGGTCATGCCGGCGACGGGCCGGCAGATGAACGTGGGCGACATCCGGCAGCTCGAGCCCAATATCCACGCGGGCATCAAGTACATCCATCACCTCATGGAGGTGTATTTCCCGACCGCGCCTTCGGACATGGTGAACCGCACGCTGCTCACCTTTGCCTCCTATAATGCGGGCCCCAACCGGATCAGGCGCTTGCGCCGTGAAGCGGCGACGCGCGGTCTCGATCCCGATGTCTGGTTCGACAACGTCGAGATCCTGGTGGCCGAGACGATCGGCCGCGAAACCGTGACCTTCGTGAGCAACATCTTCAAGTACTACGTGGCGTACCAGCTCATGCTCGACGACCGGGCGGCGAGGGAGGCGGCCCGGCCAGCGACCCCATGAGGTCCTGATCCGGGCATGCACGTTGCGAGGGGAGACAACGGGGTCGCGGGGGCGCCGCCCGTCCTGCTATGATCCGCAGCCGCCGCTAGTGTTCTGGCGGCGCGAAGGTGCCGAAGATGCGCCCGAGGGATACGCCGATGAAGAGGATGCGCCGGCCACGGGTAAAATCGACGGCGAGGGAAGGTGCGATCACCCAGCGCTCGTTCAGCCTGAAGTCGTAGTTGAATTCCAGGCGGTAGACAAACGCCCACACGCCAGCCGCCTCCTCGGCGGCGACCACCATGCCGACCCGGAACGGGCCGGTCGGGTGCAACGTGAACGCCGGACCGATCAGGAATTCGCGTGGTCCGCCAAGGGTCACCTGTGCCAGCGCGCCAACGCCGTACCACTTGTGGAGACGACGCTCGTATTCTACGCCGAGGGTGAACCCATTGGACTGGCCGGAAACGTCCTGGGTGGTGAACCCCCCCACCGCGCTGGCGAGGTTGCGCCATGGCCGTCGTGGGACGCCGAGCGCCGTCAGGCTGTCGTCCGGCGGCGGCGCTGGCACGTCCTCCTGCGCCGCGGCCCGCACTGAGACGCTGGTGGCCACCATCAGGCTCAGGAGCAATGCCCGGTATCGCCGGTTCATGGGTGTCAGATGGATGCTGGCGCTCCTGCTGGCGTGGCACGTGGGTCACGGGGTCCCGCTCGCGGCACAGTCTCTCTCGGAATCTAACGGGGAGATCTGGTGGGATGTCGATCTCCGGTACCGGGCCACGCCGCGCTGGACGGTAGCGGCGGAGGTCAGCGCGCGAGGCTGGAATCAGGTGCGGATCTCGCCCGGGTTCGAGTATGCGGCCAACCGCTGGCTCGACCTCCTCGGACTCGTCCCGCTCATCGCTGTTACGGGCCCGCAGGGGCTGGTGTCGTCCGAGATCCGTTTTTCTCCGGGCGTCCGGCTCACTTGGCGTGCCAAGCCCTGGCTGACACTTCGTAATCGCGACGTGGTCGAGTTTCGCAGGGTCCACCTGCAGGCCTCTGACGTGACGGAACTCTCGACTCGCGTCCGGGTGCGGGCAGAGGCCCGAATTGCCATCGCCCCGACGACCTTCGCGGCGCGGTCCCTGCTCTACGGGATCGCCGACGTGGAAGGCTTCCTCACCCTGGGACAGCAACTGAGCAACCAGCACATCCTGGATCGCACCCGTGTCCGCGGGGGGCTGGGCTACCGCTTCAACCGGTGGTGGACGGTGGAGGGGCTCTACCTTCTCGAAACCCGCTGGGTGACCCGGGAAGACATACAAATCACGACCTGGAATCACATTCTTCAGATGCGGCTGGTGCATTTCATCCGCTGAGCACGTTCGGTGGTCCTCCCGATCCGCACTGCCAATTCATCCGCTCACGGCGTGATGACTTCCGCCTGAAGCCCACCGCCCGGCTGATTCATGACGATGACGGTGCGTGACTCGCCGGCCGGGATGGTGATGGGCGCTGTCTCCAGCAAGGTGTCCGCCAGGACAGGGATCCCGTTGCCATCGCGCGTTTCCGTGGACACCAGGATGCGCCAGTCACCGGGATCGCTCTGGATGTAACCCGACTCGGCCTGATACGGGAACGGGAACATGATCGCGCTGTAGGTCTGGAAGCTCGGCTGTGTCCGCCAGATGTCGATGTTGGGCGTGACGGCCGCGGCATGGACGACCCGGAGCTTGCTCTTGTCCGCCGGCACGACTGCGCCGGTATCAGACAGCTCCCACGGAGTGAGCACGCCGGCGGCCTCCATCGTCAGCATCGTAACGCTGTCGCCGGCAATGAAAGTGACGGCTGTCGCCGGAGCGGCGTCACTGCTGCCAGCGGGGCGGACACTGACTTGCCGCGTGCCGGTGGTGACGGATACGAAGCTCACATCACCCACCCCGAGGTTCCGGATGACGGCGCTCCCTCCGACGAACACGTCCACCGCGGACACGCCAGCCGCGGTATGTAATACGCGCAAGGTTGTGGTGGGGCCCAAGGCCGGATCGGAGGCCTCGTCACAGGCCGCTAGTGCCAGCATCAGGGCCGCCCAGGCGGCCAGCATCGCCCTCGGGGCCGCACGCAGTTGGTTACGCATGGAGAACTCCCCCTTCAAGATGGTTTGTTCACTGCCGCGCCATAGACTTCAGAACACGTACCTTGCCCCGAGCTGCATCCGCCAGCGCGCCGCTTCAAAGTCCCGTACTTGCGTGTCGCGATTCTGGAACACGTAGACTCCGCGCTGGTTCACCTCGTCGTATCCGACCATGCGCAGAATGGCAGTGCCGCGGACCCGCCGCTGGACACCCCAGGAACCGTTGAGAAGATTCAGGACATTGAACACGTCGAGCATCAGTTCGATCGACTGCCCCTTGGCGGTGGGAATGACGGTCGAGAGGCGGGCGTTCATGAGCGTCACCCACCCGTTCCGGCAGCTGTTGCGGCGCTGCAACTGGCCCCGCTGACTCTGCAGGCAGCTGTGAGCGTAGATGTAGCGGTTCAGGTCGTTCCACTGGGCCGGGTCGGCCAGCGTGATATCGGTCTGCTTGCGCGGCACGTACACCGGGTCGTTGAAGGCTGGGTCACCGCCAGGAGTGAAAAAGCCATCGGCATTCGCGTCGCCCTGGACCCGAAACGTATAGGGCGAACCGGAATAGCCATTGTAGAAGAGGGCAAAGCGGAAGTGGAGCGGGAGGTTGAAGGCCCCGACAAAGGTGATCTTGCTGGGGACGCTGTAAAAGGAGTTCGCCAGGTTCCGGTTGGCCAGGCTACCATCGAGGATGTTAAAGCTGATGTTGTCCGACGCGAGATCGCCCGGCGACGACATCCGGTCCTTGCTGTCGGTGTAGGTGTAGGCCAGCCCGAGTTCCGCGCCATTGGCCCAGCGCTTCTGGAGCTGGATGGTGCCGGAAAACGACCGGTCCCCGCTGGCGTTCGTGATCTCGAGGACTTGCCCGAATTGGTCGCTTCGGCGGTTGGGCGTGGCGTCGCCGGCCGAATCGATGGTGCCGTAGAGCACACGGCCGCCTTCACCCGCCGCGACAGCGGTAGGTGTCTGCAGGTTGACATCGTTCACGTAGTACTGGTTCACACCGAGGATGTAGAGCAGGTCCACCGTGCCGACCAGACCCCAGGGGAGGCGAAGGTCGGTTCCGAGTGCTACCCGGAAATTGGTGGGAAATTTGAACGCCGGATTGAAATAGTTCACTTCGCTGACCAAACTTGATGGTCCACTGCCGCAGGTGGTGGGCTGATTGGCCGGATCGAGGGTCACTGCCGGAACGTCATCGCCCTCGCAAATGAGCTCAGCGCTGTTCAGTCCGTTCCTCGGCCACACGGTGGCTATCCAGTGATAAGCGGGCCGACCGGAGAAGATCCCTGCGCCGCCGCGCAGGTATCCCACTCCTCCCAGCCGATAGCTGGCGCCGAGCCTCGGAGCCCAGAGGGCATTTCCGCTCGGCGTGAGGGAATTGTCGATGCCCAACGCCGACAGGAGCTCGGGATTCTGCACCGGACTCGTGGTGAAGAAGGGCACATCGACGCGGAGGCCACCGGTGAGGGTGAGCCGGGAGGTCGGGGTCCACTGATCCTGCAGGTAGAAGCCGATCTGGTTGACGCCCATGTTCGACCGCGGCAGGTTGGCGTATGCCGGGTTTTGAATGGTCCGGAAGTAGAGGTCGGGCGATTCCTGCTCCAGCGAGTCCAAATTGGGGAAATGCCAGTACCCCGACGGCGCGAAGAGCGTCGATCGCTTGGTGCGGATCAACTCGTTGTGGGTGCCGAAGGTGAGGAGGTGGCTACCCCGCGACCATGAGAGGTTGTCGGTCAGCTCCCAGATGTCCTGGTCGGAATAGCTCACCGCGCAGTCGTCGGCAACTCCGGCCACCAGGGAACTCTCGTCGGTGCTGACCTGCACCTGGGAATACTCGGATGCTGGCTGGCACTGCTCCCGGATACGGAGGTAGGCCAGCAGCATCTCGTTGGCGAGCCGCTGCTTCGGCGCTGTCATGGTCCAGGTCAACCGTGGGGCGTTGATGTTTGCCGGTAAGCCGAATCCGTTGGACGAGAACGAGTACAGGAGGTACGGCTCGCGCGGCCCTGGGGTCTGGGGGCTGCCGTGCCCGTAGTTGTAGGAGAACTCGAGCCGGTTGTTGAGCGCCGGTTGCAGCGTCACCTTGGCGAAGAAGTTGTGGCTGGGCTGCTCTGTGGGCGCAGCGGCAAAGCTTCCGGCATCCACGCGATAGGTGTTGCGCAGGATGTCCTGGAACCGCACCGCGCTGGCCTGCGAGACACCCACGGCGGCCGAGTCGGCTTCGGTGGGGCCGATGGCCGGTACGCCTTGTGGCACAAGGTCCCGCTGTAAACCAAAGTCGATGAAGAACGCCGCGCGGTTCTTCACGATGGGGCCGCCGAGCGCCAGCGCGAACTCGCCGGTGCTGAAGTCCTCCAGCCGCGCGCCCGAGGAGTCCTTGCCGGTCAGTGACTGATTCTCGTAGTACGCCGAGAAGGAACCCTGCCAGCGATTCGAGCCGGAGCGAGTGACGGCGTTGATCAGTCCGCCGGCAAAAGTGCCATAGCGCACATCGAATGGCGCCGAGAGCACCTGCAACTCCTCCAGCGCCTCGACCGATAGCGTCCTCACTCCGGCGGGGGCGGCCGGCGTGCCGAAGCCCCCACCGCCAGAAAATCCGATCAGGTCGAGATTGGTCGCGCCGTCGATCTGGACTCCGTTCAGGCGATCCGACTGTCCCGCGATGGACACGCCCCCGAACGGGGTGGGCGCCGCCTGCGGGGAGAGGTAGGTCAGTTGCCCGAAGTCTCTGCTCCTGACGGGGAGCCGAGCGATCACGGTGTCGCTGATCGTCTGTGCCGGGCCAGTGCGGCCGGCATTCACCCGCGAGTCCTCGACCCCGATGACGGCGATGTCAGGGAGCTGGATGATCGCCGGCTCGAGGGTGAAGTCGGCGCGGCGCCGTTCGCCCAGTGTCAGCATGACGCCCGACACCGTGAAGGGGCTGTAGCCGATCGCGCGGACCTCGATGGTATAGGGTCCGCCGATGGTGAGGTAGTCGAGGGTGTAGCGTCCGCCGGCGTGGGTGAGCGTCTGCCAGCGTTCTCCGTTGGAGGTGTTGACCACCGCGACCGTCGCCTCCTCGATGGCGTTCGAGTCCCGGCCAGCCACGATGCCGGTGATCGCCGCCGTGGTGACCCCTTGCGCGGCGAGTGCCGGTGCGAGAATCGCAAGGCACAGCACCGCGAGCAACGCACTTCTCAGACTGCGCATGGGCGTCTCCCTGGAAGGCATCGGTTCAGCGGTCGGTAATGGGTGGCGTGGCGCCGGAGAGGCGCGCGAGCGCATCGCGAGCTTCAACGACCAGGCGGCGCTGCGGCGGCATTGGCATATCGAAGCGGTGGAGGAACTCCTCGTAGTTGTAGCGGGCGGCGGCGGTATCTCCCTGCGCCTCCTCGATCTTGGCGGTGAGCAGGAAGGCCAGTGGGGCCAGCGGGATCTTGTCGTCGAAGGCGCCTAAGGCCCTGTGCCATTGCAGCAGCGGCAGGGCCTGGACCCCATCGCCCTGGTCCAGCAGCCATTCCGCCGCGGCCAGGCGGTCAACTCCGCGAAGGAGTGCATGCGGCGTGGCCCGGACAACGAAGAAGGGGCTGCCTTCCGCAAGCTCCCGCTCGAGCGCCACCATGGTGGATGCTGCTGCACGCCGGTCGCCCCGGAGCGCCATCTCAAATGCACTGAGGGACCGATCGAGATACGCCGTCCACTTGCCGCCGCTCACCTTCAGTGCGGCGCGCGCCGCGATGAGTCCAACCATGTCGTTGTTGGTGACGGCAAGGATGCCATCGAGCCAGGCCATCTCAGCCACCCATCCGGGGCCGCGCGCCAAGCCCAACGGCGCCACCGCGGGGCGTCGGCGAAGCGCCTCAGTGGCGGGCATCGCGCCGACCCACGCCGCCAGTACTGCGGTCTGGTAGGCGAAGAGCATGTCAACCGTGTCGGCGGGGCTCCGGACTAGCTGATCCCGGATGACGAGGGCAGAGTCCCACGCGCCACGCATGGCCCAGATAAGGGACGTCAGGTACTTCACCGTTTGAGTATCCTCGGGCGGCAGGCCATGGCGGAGCATCCGCTGGTTGAGCGCGATCTGGACCGCAGGCTCTCCGTTCAGCCCGATCGCCGTCTCGAAGACGTCCCGTTCGCCGTTCACCGTCTCGTGGTAGAGGCTGTCCAGCAGCGGGCCGGCCAACCGATTCCGACGCTGTAGCGCGAGCCAGGTTCGACTGCCCCGCGTGGCGTCCTCGTTCCCGAACGCCGGGAAGGTCCCCAACCGCAGCAACGCCTCAGTCGCGCGCGCGACAGTGGCGGTATCCCGCATCTTCAGGCCGGCCCATGCCAGGTGGTGCCAGCCGAGCACCATGTTGGGCGTCAGCGCCACGACATGCTCGAACGCGGTCCGGGCGTCCTCCGGCGTGGCGCCAATGTGCGGATAGGCATGCAGCAGCTGGTCGCCCAGTAGCCACCACCCGGGGGAGTAGTCGGGATAGCGCTGCACCAGTGCCTCGAGCCGCTTCCGCTGCCAAGTCAGGCCGCTGTCCCCCCAGTCCGACGCCTCGATGAGCATTCGCTCCCGCTCGGGCAGCAGTTGCCGGTGGCTCCAGTAGGCCGCCTTGATGGCCGAATCCGGTTTGTCGTGCCAGCCCGCGGGGTGGCTGTAGCGGAAGTAGGCAAACCAGAAGCTCGAGTCCGCGGCGATCGCCCGACCGTACGCGGCCTTCGCGTGCGAATCCGAACCCGCGACCAGGAATCGCTCCCCGTCGAGATACGCGCGGAGCGCTGGTACCGAGCGGGTAGTGATGGCTTGCAGGGTTGGCGTCGGCGCACGGCCGTAGCGCCAGATCTCAGCGAGCAGCCGCCACACCACGGTGTCGGTCAGGGCGCTGAGGCTGTCCGCGGCGGCCAGGACGGTCCCGCGGCCGAGCGGCTTGAGACTATCGGCGGTGAAGAGCCCTACATCGAGCCGCACCTGTCCCCCGTCCCGGCTCAGGCTGCCGTGCACCACGCTGCTGGCGCCGAGCCGCTGCGCCATGGCAGCGGCGGCACTGAGCGAGAGCGCAGCGCCCCCCTCGGGCGTCTGGGCCATGATGGTCACACGATCGATGGTGCGGATTTCGCCGAGACCGTCGAGACTGGCGCTCACGGTGCCGGCCAGGTCGCGCCCGAGTCGAGTCAGTGCCGTGTCGGTGGTCGTCGGTGCGAAGGGAAAGACGGCGATGACTGACGCGGCCGGAGGGATGGAACTTGCCCGCAGCAGCGTCCATCCGACGGCGGCGGCGAGGGCGAGCAGCACGGCGATCACGATGTGGCGCCGCCGTATGCGCGCACGACCCGCTCTCTGCGGAAGCTCAATCGTCGCGTGCGGGTCCGCCGCGAGCGCCGCCACGAACTCCTGCGTCGTCGCGAAGCGGTCGGCGGGCGCCTTGGCGAGCGCCGTGATGAGCGCACGATCGACGCCTGCGGGTACCGTCTCGCGCAATGTGCGCACCGATGGCACCGGCAGGCTCAGCCGCTTGGCGATGATGGCGTGGGCGGTCGCCCCGGTATACGGGGGCTCGCCGGCGAGCATCTCGTACAGCACACAACCCAGGGCGTAGAGGTCGCTCCTGCCGTCGAGGCCTCGCTCCCCCATGGATTGCTCAGGACTCATGTAGTGCGGGGTGCCGAGGCCCATGCCGGTCTGGGTGAGCTGATCGGTGTCGAGCGAGCCGATGGCGCGGGCAATGCCGAAGTCGGCGACCGTCGCGTGACCGTCGCAGAAGAGAATGTTTTCCGGCTTGATGTCACGGTGGATCACACCGTGGGCATGGGCGTAGCTCAGCGCATCGCTGACCTCGCGTGCGATCTGCAAGGCCGCCTCGACCGGCAGCTGCCGCTCCTGGTCCATGCGAGCGCGCAGCGAGCCGCCCGCAGCGTGCGGCATCGTGTACCAGAGGTATTCGGCGGACTGACCGGAGTCGAATACCGGAAGGATGTTGGGGTGGGTGAGTTGCGCTGTGAGGTGGATTTCGCGCTGGAAACGCTCCCGGCCGAGGGCCACGGCGAGTTCGGGCAGGAGCACCTTGAGTGCCACCTGCCGGCCGTGCCGCAGGTCCTGCGCGAGGTAGACGGTGGCCATGCCGCCGCGCCCGAGGATACCCTCGCAGCGATAGCGGTCTCCGAGTTCCTTTTCCAGCGGGAACGTGGGTGCCTTCATGGCCGCCGGGCCGCCGGGTGTCGGTCGCACGTTGGGTGCGCGCCGGGGGCGGGAGCCGGGAGGCGGAGTTCCGCCTCCCGAGTCGCCGTCTTCCATCAGTGGATCCCGCGCTTGAGCGCGAGCCTGCCCGCCTTCCTTCCAAGCGCCAGGCCCGCATCACCGTCAAACGTGTAGTGCAAGCCGCCCACGACGCGGGAGAAACTCGCCTCGTTGGCCATGTCGTTGATCTTTCGCCGTTCCGACGGGAAGGCGTCGAGCAGGATCGCCTGCCATGCGCCCGACTGACAGGAGTGCGCCGACGGATAGGACGGGTGGTTGGGCAGGGCAGTGGCCAGCGTGATGCTGGGATCGGCCTGCGTGGGCCGGATAAACCAGTACGTGTACTTGGTGTGGAAGCAGCCGGTGATCGCCTCGAATGCCGCCACGTTGCCGTAGGCGAAGATGCGCGCGGCCTCGAGTTCGCCCCGGTAGTGCCGGTCCATCAGGTCGGCGGCCAGATCGCTGAACAGCGGCGCAGAGAACGGCACCCACTTGGTGGTGATCGCCGCCTGCTCCGGCGTGCGTGCGACGGAGAACGCTTTCACTTCAGCAAGTGCTGCCAGGTATTCGGCGGACCCGAACGCCGGGGGAGGCGGTGAGTTGATCTCATCGGGTGAGGTCAGGAAGAACAGCCGGGCGCCGTAGTTGCCCTTCACAGTAGGTGCCCCGCTGCTCACCCAGTAGCCCGGGCCCACTGGCTGTGGCGGCAGTGGCGCCACGCCCACGTTGTCGGAGGCGGCCTCGACCAGGACCGCTGCCGCGACCTCGCGACCGATGGCGTCGCCGGCATCGAAGGCTTCCAGCTTGTGGGGTCGGCCGGCGTACTCAGTTCGCTGCGCGGCGAACTCGGCGTCGATCGTGGCTACATCGAGCGGGTAGAACTGCTTCAGCACCACGACGGAGGCGCCGGCTGCCGCGCCGGCGAGCGAGGCCCGGCGGCCGTGATGCCATCCGCCCCGTGCCTCCAGCACCGCGCGATACTGGGCCAAGCCGAGGTAGGTGTTGATCCGTCCAAAGCCAGGCGGGGGACCGCCCGCCGCGAGCCGGGTGCGGAAGAGGGCCGTGGACTCACGGTTCCACCGGACGGTGGAGCTCGGCTGCCCGGAGCGGTGCGCCGCCAGCTCATCTGCTACGACGGTTGCGTCGCTCTGAGTGTCGAGGTCGGGGTCGGCCGGTGTGGCGACCGGCTCGCTGCAGGCAGCCAGTGCGAGCAGCATCGCGCAAGTGACAGCGGTTGTTTGGCTTCGCATGGAGTGATTCTCCTCCTGGGGGTGTTCCGCACCCTGCCCCCGACGGGGGCGGACGGTCCCGCCCGGCGGGCGAGGTTGCCCGGCAAGCGGTACCTTTTGGGTGTGGTGGTGCCCATCGATACGGGCCCCCCGTGAGCCAACCGTTTATCACCCGTTAACCGGCTCAACTCATCCCCAGGTCGGCGATGCTCCTGCTTCGCACCCTCGGTTCCGTAGCCCTCCTCGAGCGCACCCCGACGGGTGAGCAGCACGTGGACGTCCAGCAGAAGCGGCTGGCATTGCTTGTGTTCCTGGTTCGGCGAGGCCGGGGTGCCGTCCTGCGCCGCGATGTGCTGCTGTCCCTGTTCTGGCCCGAGGCCGACGACCAGCACGGCCGAGGGGTACTGCGGCAGGCGCTGACCGCCTTTCGCAAGCAGCTTGGTCCGGACGCCCTGATCACTCATGGGGAAGAAGAAGTGGGGCTGGCACCGCATCTCGTCACCTGCGACGCGACCGAATTCGAGGAGGCGTGCCGGGCGGGGTCGCACGAAACGGCGTGCGCGCTGTACCAGGGAGACTTTCTCGCGGGGTTTCACGCCACCGGTGTAGCACCGGAGTTCGAGCAGTGGGTTGATGCGGAGCGGGACCGGCTGCGACGGCTCGCGCGCGATGCGGCGTGGAACATGTCACGCCGCTCGGAGGAAGCGGGCAATGCGAGTGAGGCACTGCGATGGGCCCGACATGCCGTGGACCTGGAACCGGCGGATGAGGCTGGCGTCGCCCGACTGATCGCGTTGCTCGATCGCCAGGGTGACGGGGCGGGGGCGCTCGCGGTGTACGCGATACTGGAGCGTCGGCTGGCAGCTGAGTACTCGGCGCAGCCGGCGCCGGAGACGCGCGCCCTGATGCAAGCGCTGCGACGGCGCCCGACTCCGATGGGCATGGCCGGGCCGGCGGAGCAGGCGGCGAGTGCTCCGCCAACCCCGGTGGGCGCGCCCGATGCGGGCGAGCTCACGCCGGTTGGCGGGGCCCACGCGACGCACCGACCACGCCCCCGACTCCTGGTTGCGGGAACCATCGGCGGGCTTACCGCGGTCGCGCTCCTCATGCTGCTGGGGCCGGCGCGTTCGGACGCCCCCGTCAGGCCGGGGCAGCCGGGAACAGTGGCGGTGGTGCCGTTCCGCGTGCACGCCTCCGATTCAGGGATGACGTGGCTTCGCGAAGGGATGGTGGAACTGTTGACCATGCGCCTTGCAGGAAGCGAAGCGGTCAGGGTCGTCGAGCCCGGACGGGTCCTCACTGCGTGGCACCGTTCAACGTCCAATGGCGCGGTCGACACCTCAAAGGGTTTGCTACAGCGAGTAGCCGACGAGGCCGGGGCCACGCGGATAGTGCAGGGCAGCGTCTCCGGCACCCCGGATCACCTCATTCTTGCGGCGTGGGTGACCGTGATGCCTGACGGGCGCACCGAGGCCCAGGCCAGCGTTGAAGGGCCCGCAGACAGTCTTCCATTTCTCGTGGACCGACTGAGTGCGAAGCTGCTGGGAATCACGGGCGGCGTAGAGGGGCACCGACTTGCGTCGCTCGAAGGAGCGTCGCCTGCTGCCATACGTGCCTTTGTCGCCGGGCGCGCCGCGTTCCGGCGTGGTCGGCCCGACCTGGCGGCGGCGTACTATCGCGAGGCCGTCACGCTTGATTCGACGTTCGCGGTTGCCGGCCTGGACCTGCAGCGCGCCGCAGGGTGGACCAAGAATGAGAGTGATGCGGCGCTGGGCCGTCGCGTAGTCCGGGCAAACCGGGCGCGGTTGGGCGCCCCGGACCGCGCCCTCAATGATGCGATGGTGAGGCAATGGCAGGGCGCGCCGGAGATGTTCGGAGTTTGGAATGCGGCTGTGTCGGCGTACCCCGAGAGACCCGAGACGTGGTACGGCCTGGCTGACTCCTATTTCCATTGGGGCATGCTCGCCGGCATTGACGATGCGCTCGCGCGTGCGGAAGACGCTTACCGTCGAGGCTGGGCTCTCGATTCGGCCGCGAGTGGCAGCGCGGTGCTGGCCGGGCCGCTGATCGCCGAGACGATGGACCATCTGGTGGTCCTGGCGCACGTGCGCGGTGACACCTCCGAGGTCCTGCGCCTCACCTCGCTGGTACTTGCAACGGACTCCACCAGCGACCTCGCCCGCAAGCTGAGCTGGCACCGCGCCGCCGTCCGGGGCGTTCCGTCACGGCAGGCATTTTGGGAGCGGCCGGGCGGTGGCCCGAAGGTCGTCATGGGGATCGTCCTCTTCACGCTGTGGACTTCTGTCGCGGCGGACGATCATCCGCGGGCGGCACTGGAGAACCGGCGGAGGTATGAGGTACACGATCCCGGGTTCCGCACCTTCGCGCGCTACTTCGAGGCCTTCAATGAAGGACGGCCAAGTGATGCGCCCTCGCCGAATGACGTGGAGGACGGCCTGCCGCGCGCCCTCGAGGTCGCCGCCTGGTGGGGCGGTGACACCACAGCCGCCAACCAGGAAGCTCACCAGTTGAGCCGACTTGCCGATGGACCGGTTGTTCCCGGGGGTCTTGCCCGGACGCACTATGTGGACATCTGCCGGCTGGGCCTGTGGCGAGCGGGCCGTGGGGATGTCGCGGCCGGGGAGGGTGCAGCCCAGCGGCTCCGTGCGGGACGCCTGCCCGGTCTCGCGCCGGGCGATTCTGCGCAGCGGGCGCACTATCGCGAGTTGTGCGCAAGCTTGCTCGAGGCGGATGGCGCAGTGGCGCATGGCCGCCCTGACGCAGGTGCCCGGCTCGCTCTCGCGGATTCGCTGTCGCGGACCTACATCTTCCAGGTCTGCTGTGGGGAGGGGATAACAGACGCGAACCTGGTCCTGGCGCGGCTCTGGGAGCAGCTCAGGGATCGGTCGAGTGCGCTCCGCGCCGTGCGCCGGCGCTCAGGCGGCTTCCTGCTTGGGCCACTCTATATCTCGACTTTCCTGCGTGAGGAGGGTCGGCTCTCCGCCCTGACCGGCGACACGACATCCGCGATCCGGGCGTATCGCCACTACCTGGCACTTCGGCCCAACCCCGAACCGATCGCGCAGGCCGAGGTGCAGCAGGTCAGGCGGGAACTCGCCGCGCTCGGCCCGGGTCCGGCGCTGGCGCGCGCGCAGTGAGGCTTCCCACCATCGCGGGCTCGGGCCGGAAGATCAGGCGGGCCCGAGGATCGGCAGGTACGCCCGCCACGGTCCGACCGCCTCCCCGTACTGCCCCGCCATCACCCGAACGATCTGCCCCACGTGGCCGAGGTCGTGGGCCACCCAGGTCGCCAGGTGCTGCCCCATCGTCACCACGCCGAACTCCGGATGGCTGCCGCGCCGCGTCAGGTCGGCGTCGGTCAACCCCAGTGTGGCCAGGCGATGCAGGCTCTCCGCCCGCAACTGGCCGAATGTATCCAGCAGGTCACGGAGCGAGCGACCGCGCGACGGGCCGGGTCGGTGATCACCCGGCGCTCCGACGGGAAGGCGTCGAGCAGGATTGCCTGCCACGCCTGACTGGCCGGAGTGCGCCGACGGGTAGGACGGGTGGTTGGGCAGGGCAGTGGCCAGCGTGATGCTGTTGTCGGCCTGGGTCGGCCGGATGAACCAGTAGGTGTACCTGGTGTGGAAGCAGCCGGTGATCGCCTCGAATGCCGCCACGTTGCCGTACGCGAAGACGCGCGCGGCCTCCCGCTCGCCCCGGTAGTTCCCAACCCCCTTCTAATCCAGCATCCGAAAGTCCACTTTCAACCATTGCGCGATAGGTGAGTCTGCCAACCCAGGTGATACCGTGCCCGCTCCCGCCGTCGATTCGCTCCAGGTCATCGGACCCCCGCTCCCCGACACGCCCCGGGTCCTGACCCCTGAGGCCCTGGCCTTCGTCGCCGATCTCCAGCGCCGCTTCGAACCCGGCCGTCAGGCCCTGCTGGAGACTCGGCGGGCCCGCCGCCGCAGTTTCCGCGAGGGTACCCTCCCCGATTTCCTCCGCGACACCATCAGCGTCCGGGAAGGGCCCTGGCGGGTGGCGCCGGCGCCGGCCGATCTCGACGACCGGCGGGTGGAGATCACCGGCCCGGTAGAGCGCAAGATGATGATCAACGCCTTCAACTCCGGGGCGAAGGTCTTCATGGGCGACTTCGAGGATGCCCTCTCTCCCACCTGGGAAAACGTGATCGCGGGGCAGGGCAACTGCCAGGACGCCGTCCGCCGCACCATCGCCTTTACCGCGCCGGATGGACGGGAGTACCGCCTGGCAGAGCAGATTGCGACCCTGGTGGTGCGGCCCCGCGGCTGGCACATGAGCGAGAAGCACGTCCTCCTCGCCGGTGCGCCGGTCTCCGCCAGTCTGTTCGATTTCGGGCTCTACTTCTTCCACAACGCCGCCGAACTTCTCCGCCGCGGCAGCGGCCCCTACTTCTACCTGCCCAAGCTTGAGAGTCACCTCGAGGCCCGGCTCTGGAACGATGTCTTCCGCCACGCCCAGGACGCGCTCGGCATTCCCCAGGGCTCCATCCGGGCGACGGCCCTGATCGAGACGGTGCTCGCCGCCTTCGAGATGGAGGAGATCCTCTACGAACTCAAGGACCACGCCGCGGGGCTCAACGCCGGCCGGTGGGACTACATCTTCTCGATCCTCAAGAATTTCGGTCACCGGCCCGAGTTCGTGCTGCCCGACCGGAACCAGGTGACCATGGCCGTGCCGTTCATGCGCGCGTACACCAACCTCCTGGTCCGCACCTGCCACCGGCGCGGCGCCCACGCCATCGGCGGGATGGCGGCCTTCATCCCCTCCCGCAAGGACGCAGAGGTGAACGCCGCCGCGCTGATGCGGGTGGGAGAGGACAAGACCCGCGAGTCTGGTGACGGCTTCGATGGCTCCTGGGTGGCTCACCCCGACCTGGTCGGCGCGGTGCTGGAGGTCTTCAACGCCAAGCTGGGGAGTCGTTCGCACCAGAAGGAACGGCTCCGGGAGGATGTTCATGTCACCCGCGACGCGCTCTTGGACGTCAGGATTCCGGGCGGCCAGGTGACCGAGTGGGGGGTGCGGACCAACATCCGGGTGGCGCTGGAGTACATCGAGAACTGGCTGGACGGGCGGGGCGCGGTGGGCATCGCCAATCTCATGGAAGACTCGGCCACCGCCGAGATCTCCCGCGCCCAGTTGCGGCAGTGGGTGACGCGGGGCGTCACCCTGGCTGAGGGCCAGCGCTGCACCGCGGCGCTCTACCGGCAGTTCCGGGAGGAGGAGACCGCGCGGCTCGCGGCCATTCCCGGCGCCACCGCCCGGCTGCAGAGTTCGGCGGAGCTGATGGACCACCTGGTATTGGGGGACGCGCCGGAGGAATTCCTCACCCTGCCGGCGTATGAGCAGCTGGCCTGAGGGTTGGTGGAAGGCTCGTCCCTGATCAGCGGGCTCGCCGCAGGGCGATGGCGGTGGCGATGCGGATCGCGCTGGTGGCGCTCGCGCTCACCGGCGCGGTGGTCTCGTGCGCGGCGCAGACCGATGAAATCCAGGTGTACGACGGGAGCCTGGCGAAGGTGAAGGAGTTCACGCTCGCTCTGCACACCAATTACGTGGTGAGCGGTATCGACACGCCGGCCTTCCCCGGCGCGGTGGTCGCGGACCATTCGCTCAGCGGCGTGCCGGAACTCGCGCACGGCGTCTCCGACTGGTTCGAGGCGGGGTTGTATCTGCCGGTGTGGAGCCTGGACGCGCAAAGTGGCTTCGGGCTGGATGGCGTGAAGCGCCCCCGGTCGTGTGGGCCGCTCGAGTCTCCGATAATGGGGTGTCGAGGGGCGCGCGCTCGGCGTGCGTCGCCTCCGAGTTGGGCTAGGATCGAGCTACGCGGTGCCCGTCAGCGGGCCGGTGCTCTTTGACAACTGATGAATGGTGCCGCATCGTGAACGACGGGCCCGACGCGGATCCCTGCTGTGCGCCGAGGCGTGCTTGGCACGGCCTTCCACACAACACCTGATCGCGGCCGGGTCCCCTCGCCAGGTGCCGGGCCAGGGCCAGCGCGGATCCGATAACCCTCCCGACGGGCGCTGCGTGCGCCGCGTCCGACCTGACACACGATCGCGCCTGCGGCGCACACAACTGCCGGGGTTCGACAATCGCTGACGCCGGCCACCGCACGCCCGAAGCAAGCCGAGTGGCCGGTGCCGGCGGTGGGGGTGCCAGCTCAGGTTCGGCGGGAGCGCCAACCTGCAATCAGAAGGCAGATCGCGATTCCGAGGTTCACGATGCCGGCGATGCCCCATCGAACGGCCGCCCGCGAATGCCACTCGGCCCGATCTGGCGCCGCAACACTGAACGACGCGTTCATGCCGTAACCCGAGAAGCAGTAGAACGCTGCGGCGAAAGTAACGAGCGCGAGCGTGAACAGGACCGAGCTACGCCTCATGTTTCAACACCCTATGGCTGAAGGGCCGAGAGATTTCCTTTAACCGGAACTCCGACGTCCACATTTGTTGCGTCTCGCGGTGTCAGAACACGAACAGAACAACTCTGTATGACTTGACTGGTAAAGGTCTGACACTGATTCGTCGGTCCCCATGGTCCCTTTCGTTCCCCAACGATGAGCTTCGCGTTCACACAGGACGCGGAAACGCCGGGAAGAGAGGTGCAACTTGAGCCGGGCTTTGCCGCACGACCAGAGTGATCTGTAATCTCCGTCTGCGTGACAAAAGGGATGTTGTTGGAGGACTCATATTCACCTTCACCGGGCACACCTCCCCCGGCTTGGCCCAAGCCTGCCTCCTTCGTTCCGGTCAGCGGCCAAACATGCTTCAGGCCGAAGATGTTGCCAGGGATGTCAGCAACTGCGGAGCAAACCTTGACTCCACTTGTATCCCCGCCACCTTGAGCGCAGAGACCGAACGGATCCGTATAGGCTAGGCTACTCACAACACGTTGTGCGGCAACAAAAAAGCCCCATCACAGAAGTCGTGATGAAGCTTGGAGTTACCCGAGTGGAGCGGACCGGGATCGAACCGGTGACCCCCTGCTTGCAAAACCGGTGCTCTCCCAACTGAGCTACCGCGCCAAGTGCCGACAACCTAGTGTGATACACGGACAGCCGGAATCCCTCATCCCCGGACAGCCGGAATCTCTGCCCTCAGACTTGCGAACTGACGCAATCAAGCCCGCCGATGCCTGTGGCGGGTACGCTACAAGGCAGAGCGAGATCGGTTTGGAGGCACGAGGCGTTTCGACCCACGGCACGCAAGCTCGCTTGCGTAGCTGCGCTTGTCGCACAGGCCGCGGAGCTCTCTACTGGTGCGCGATTTGCAACAGTTGAGTCCACTTCGAGGCACTCAGTTCGTTGCTCTGCCCGTCCGAGTCATCCCACCGGAGGCGTTCATGCCCCACGCCGGAGATGTGAGCCTTACTTGCTTGATATACGCTGGGCTTGCGTCCGCAGGCGTGCCCGAAGCAGCCGAGGATGGCCTGAACACCTTGCGGCCATGACGGCTGTGGTTTCCTCACGGTGGATCCGGCATCTGCCGGCCCGGGTTCTGGCGAAGGTCGGTGAACCGGTCCGGCTCTCGCCTTTGTTCAACTCCAAAGCCTACATGGAGCTGCTTCGGGAACGCCTGGGAGGATTCGCGGTGGAGCCGGATCATCGCCCCCATCTGGTGGAGGCGCTTCGCTGGCTCGAGAACGCCCAGGACGCCACCCCGGACCAAGGCTTCGCACGGTCATACAGCATGGCATGGGATCCCTATTTTCGGCGCCGAGGATGGCAGCCGTCGTACCCCGAGACCACGGGCTACATCATTCCGACGCTGCTTGAGGCAGCCCATCATCTGGAACGCCCAGACCTTGCGGATCGGGCCATTCGTGCGGCGCAGTGGGAGATCGAAGTTCAGCTCCCCTCGGGGGCGGTACAGGGCGGCTACATCGGCCAGGGACGATCGCCTGCGAGTTTCAACACCGGCCAAGTCATCTTCGGCTGGCTCGGGGCCTTCGAAGTGACTGGTGACGATCGCTTTGCGGAGGCCGCACGGCGCGCCGGCCGCTTCCTCTCGAGTTGCCTCGGTAGCGACGGCACCTGGCGATCGGGTTACTCCCCCTTCGCATCGCCGCATGCCACACTTTTCAACGCCCAGGCCGCATGGGCCCTGGCGGAGGCCGGTGTCCGGCTTGGCGAGCCAGAGTTCGCCGCTCTTGCCGGCCGGAGTCTGCGCATGGTCGCCAGGCGGCAGGCGGAAAGCGGCTGGTTTCCCGAGTGCTGTCTCTCGGACCCAACCCAGCCGTTGTTGCATACCCTCGCCTACGCCGTGCGCGGGCTTCTCGAAGGCGGCCGAGTCCTCGCAGACGACGACCTCATCCGCAGCGCGGAACGCAGTGCGGCGGCGCTGGCCGAGACGGTCAGGACCGACGGATCGATGCCGGGTCGCTACGCGTCCGATTGGTCCGCGACGGTTGGCTGGAGTTGCCTTACGGGCCAGGCCCAGATGGTCAACAACTGGATTCGGCTGTCGCTCATCCGGGGCGAGTCGAAATGGCTGGAGCCGGTGCCCGGCGTCCTGAAGTTTCTCAAGGCTACGCAGAACCGGTTTCATTCGGACCCCGGCATTCGCGGCGGGCTCAAGGGTTCCTCGCCGGTCAGCGGGGCCTACGCCAGGTTTCAGATATTGAGCTGGGCAACGAAGTACTTCGCCGATGCACTAATGCGGCACGAACAGGTGAAGACCGGGGAGGCAGAGGCTCGTCTGACGGAGTACTCGTTGGCGTGACCGAGTACATCTCCCCGCCAACTGAATCGCACGGAGCCTTCTGCTCGAGCTTTGCACACTTCGCTGCTGTTCGAGCCAAGCTTGGTGTGTGCCGGTGAGCTCCCACGGGCGGCTTCCGCTCGCGGAAGTCGGTGCACAGCCGGCTGCCATGGCCATTTCCGGATCTCTCCTGCCAGCGAGTCTGCACCCAGCCTGTCTGGTACTTGGTCTCGGAGTCCACGGCCTGGCCATAGCAAGGTCACTCGGGCGCCGCGGGGTAGCAGTTGAGGCCGTTGACTCCGCTCCTGAACAGCCCCACCGCCACACCAGGTATTGCCGCCGGTTTCACGAATTTCCCGGCCTCGAAGACGAGCGCCTGGTCGACTTCCTGCTGGCTTATGGGAGACAAGCTGGCGCGCGAACCGCCCTGTTCATCACGAAAGACAAGACAGTTCCCATCGTTTCTGATGTTCGCGAGACCCTGAGTGAGCATTTTGATATTGCGCTCCCGCCCAGATCCGTGGTCGAACAGTTGATGCACAAGGATCGCCTGCCCGAGTTCCTGGAGCGGGCTGGCACGCGCTATCCCAGGACGGCGCACCTCCGTCCAGGAGCCGATCTGGGTGCAGCAGCCGCGGCGGTGGGCTTCCCGTGCGTGTTGAAACCCACCAGGCGAGCCCACGGCTTCAAGGCCGCGATTGCCCATTCGAGTGCCGAACTTGCATCATGCTATGCCATGGCTTCGCCGCACGCGGACGACTGGATAATCCAGGAGCTGGTTCGCGGAGGCGATCCGGACGTGTACTTCTGCTACACCTACATCGGTCGGGATGGTTCGCCCAAAGGGGTATTCGTTGGGCACAAGTTGCGACAGAATCCTCGCGGCACTGGCATCGCCGCTGAGGCGGCGGGGTGCGATGACGATTTCGTGCGGACTGAATCGCTCCGGCTCTTCACGCTCGCCGGTTACCGGGGCTTCGGGTCGACTGAGTTCCGGAGGGACCCGGAAACCGGCATCTACTATTTCATCGAATTCACCATCGGGCGCACCGACTTCAATGTGGGATGCGCGATCGCGAATGGGGTGGACCTGCCCTATCTGGGATACGCCGACATCGCAGGTCTTGGCACGCCAGGTCTTCCATCGATGCAGCGGAACCGGAGAAGGTGGGTCGACCTGTCCCGCTGCCTGAATGGCATTATCCAGGAGCGTCGGGAGGATCGGTCGTCGTGGGTGAGTGCCGCGGCGGCCATGCTCCGGTCAATGTCACCCACCAATGCGTTTACCCTCTTTGACGCCGGCGATGCCGGGCCCTTTTTCGCGTGGCTCCGTTCCCGCGTCATGTCCCTGCCGCGTGCGATTCGGAACCGAGTTCGAACCCTCAGCGGGAAGACCTCGTAGGTCCTCTCGATGGAGCACCGGTCCATGCCAGACATCCGGGAGAGCCTGGCGCTATGGGAGCGCTACGGCGAGTACGTCCTCATGGCCACGGCCTACCAGGATCGCGTGCTGACCCGAGCCCGCGGCAGCACGATCGTCGATGCCGACGGCAACGTCCTGATCGATCTCGAGGCCGGCCAGATCTGCTCGATCCTTGGCCACAATCATCCCAAGCTCATCCAACGGATCGTCGAACAAACCCAGGAAATCCTGCACCACGGCACTGGGTTCCTGAGCAAGCCGGTCCTGGAAGCTTCGGCCAGGATGGCCGAGATCGCCCCGGGAGAGTTGAAGAAGTCCATCTTCCTCTCGACCGGGGCCGAGGCCAACGAGTGCGCCTTCCGGATTGCCCGGCAATTCACCGGGAAGCGCGGCATCGTGGGGTTCGAAAAGGGCTATTCGGGGCTGACGCTCGCGACCATGGCGGTGGGGGGCAACAGTCATGACGCGAGCCTCGCCGTGCCCGGGGCACTGAAGATTCTCACCCCGGACTGTGCGCATTGTCCGGTGGCGACCAGATACCCGGACTGCGACTACCTCTGCGCCACCGTCTCGGAGCGGATTCTCGACGCCCACAACCGCGACGGGATCGCGGCAATCGTGGTAGAGCCGATTCTGTCGTCGGGTGGCATGATCTTCCCGCCGCCCGGCTACTTCAAGCGGCTGCACGAGCTGGCCCGCAGGTGCGGAGCGCTACTGATCGCCGATGAGGCCCAGACGGGGATGGCGCGCACCGGCACCTGGTTCGGCATCGAGGCCGACGGTGTGGTTCCCGATATCCTGGTCTTCTCCAAGGGCGCAGGCGGTGGCTTCCCGGCTTCCGGCGTCATCGTGAGCGACGAGATCGCCGACCACATCATGGGCACCTTCGGCAACTTCAGCAGCCACCAATCCGAGCCGGTGGCCGCGGTTGCCGTCTCCGCGGTGATCGAGATCATTGAGGAGGAAGGTCTCCTGGCACGGGCTCCGCAGGCGGGCGAGCGCCTGACGTCGGGATTGCGCGAGCTGAGCGAGAAGTACCAGGTCCTGGGGAATATCCGCAGCCGCGGACTCATGATCGGGGCGGACGCCCTCGCGCTGCCTGCGCAGGGGCTGTCGCGCGAGGACGCCGGTCTTACCTTCGAGTTTCTGTGTCGCGACGCCGGTGTGCACCTGAAATCGATCCACAATGGGGCGATCTTCCGGATCCTGCCCGCGCTGACCATTACAGATCAGGAGATCGACGCGACGCTCAAGGTCTTCGAAGACGTGATGATCCGGATGGGGAATGGCGGGGCGGCTGGCGTGCGACGCGAGAGTCGCAATCGGTTTACCCGGCGCCTCGAGGAACTGCGAGCGGAACGGCTGACTATGAAGCGGGCGATCAAGCGTGCATGGGAGACATCTCCCGCAGACCTGTTCCGGAGGGTGGCGCGCCTCATCGACCGAGGTTGACCCACAGCCCCCAGGGAAAGGCGACCGTGACCGGACTCAACCCCCCGCAGGCCCTCACCCCGCACGAGGCGGCGCTCTGGCGCGTTTGCCTGTCCCATCTCGATCGCTTCCTACTGCCGGGCGCGGGCATTCTGGGACGGAAGCTCACCTGGGACGGTCAACGCCTGCAGCTGGTGACGGAGCCGAGCCCGCGGAATACTGCAGAAGTGGCACGGGCCCTCTTCGTGCTGCGCACGCAAGGCTTCTCAAGCGCAATCGATCCCGACGCGCTCATGGCGGCCCTGGTGGCACGCCACCTCTCCGACCTTGAGTACCCAGACATCGCACTCGCCCTCTGGGCTGACGCGCTGGGCGGTGCGAAGCATTCAGCGGTGCTCTGGCAAGCCTTCACGGCGCGGGTGCCGAAACCGTGGCAGCACACGAACGTGATGTACCTCGCCTGGGCTGTGAGTGCCCTGTGCCACGTCGCTTCGGTCAGCCGGGAATCGATGCGCGTCGATTCGCTCGCACGCCGGCTCTATCGACGTCTGGTCCGCTATCAGCATCGACGGACCGGCCTGTTCCACGCCACCGGGCAACGGCACGGCATGCTGCGACGACGGGATCCCGTCGCGAGCCTTTCTGTGCAAACCTTCGGAGTGCAGGCACTCGTGCTCTACGGCGCGCGTTTTAGCGCGCCCGAGGCACTGCGGCGGGCCGAAGCATGTGCCGACGCATTCTGTCGGCTCCAGGGACCAAAGGGACAGTTCTGGCGGACGTACGATGTTCGCGATGGCCGAGCGGTGGAGCACTACCCGGTCTACGCGGTAAGCCAGGACAGCGTGGTACCGACAGCGCTTGATGAGCTGCGGCTCGCAACGGGGCATGCACGCTATGAGTCGGAAATAGCGCGAGGCCTCGACTGGGTGTTCGGGAACAACGAGGTTGCGGCCTCTCTTGTAGACGAGGACCTAGGCGTCATCTGGCGCGGCCTGGAACAGCGCGCCGGAACCATGCACGTGATTCGCGAGATGTATTCCTATCACCCGGGCCGGTGCCTCTACCGGCTTGCCGCGCTCCGGGCACCATGATGCGCGAAGTTGTATGACACCCATGGCAGAAGTGGGCGAGGCCCCTGAGCAGCAACCCCCTGTCGTCCGTCGCGCCTCATGCGCGCTTGCAGGCCAGGTGCTCTCTAACTGAGCTACGGCCCCGACGATGAGCTAGCGTAACAAGTCACGCGGCCCCATCGACAGCAGGTCCCGCTCAAGGCGACGCCGGCGCGTTTTCTTCCTCGCGGTCATCGACTTCGACCGCCACTCGCCGACCTACGGCAAGGTGCTGAGCACCGTGCCGGTCCCGCCGCCGGGGAACGTCGGCAACGAGGCGCACCACTGCCACACGTCGCGGGACCAGCAGGTGCTCGCGTGCGGCGGCCTGCTCAGCCTGCTCAAGGGGCAGAACGGCATCTTCTTCTTCGACATCAGCGACGCGCGGCATCCGAAGTTCCTGTCCTCCGCCCGGGCGGCGAACTCGAGCATCACCGACGACTTCCTGGCGCTGCCCGATGGCGGGTTCCTGGTGACGAACATGGGGTCGGCGACCGGTGGCGCCGGCGGGCGGCTGGTCGAGTTCGACCGCTCGCTCCGGCCCATCGCCGAGTATCCGGCGACCAGCCCGGCCGACGGCGGGTTCAACCCGCACGGGATCGACGCCGACTTCTCGCGGAACCTGCTCGTCACCAGCGACTTCATCAACCCGGTCACGACCCTCAACGCGTGGCCCGGTCCCGTCGAGCTGCGCAGCTCGCTCCGGTTCTGGAACCTTCGGGAGCGCCGGATCACCCGCGCGGTCTTCCTGCCGGACAATGCGGGCACCATGGACGTGAAGCTCATCCCCGGCGACCGTCACGGCCGCGCCGTCTCGGCGAACATGTTCACCGGCCTGGTCTACACCGTGGACCCGACGGACGGGAGCTTCGTGCAGTCGTTCGACTGCGAGACCATCACGCCGCACATCGAGGTGCCGGTGCGGGGCGGCATGACCCAGCTCCTGGCGATGCCGCGGAGCGGCCGGCGGCTCATCTTCGGGTCGTTCCAGGCAGGGCAGGTGGGGATGCTCGACATCACCGATCCGAGCCACTTCACGCAGGTATCGGTCGTGAACTTCGGGCTCGACGCGGGGCCGCACTCGATCCACCTGACCCACGACGACAAGCGGCTCATCGTGACGGACTACTTCCTGAACGAGGACGACTTCGGGAAGATCCACTTCGAGGGGGATCACCAGGTGCATGTGCTGAACGTCAGCGATGACGCGCTGGAAGTGGATCAGCGGTTTCAGGTGGTGGATTTCAACACGGCGTTTGCGACCGGGCCGGCGCGGCCGCATGGGGTGGGCATGAAGTGAGCCTGGGGGGTTTCAGAGCTCGATCGACCATTACCCGGGGGGACTGAGGTGATCCGTACGCTTCCGGGCCAGCAGGCGTTCAGTGAAGTCGAGCCGCTCGTGCGCTTCTTCGAGCTGGCGGCGCAACGTTTCCATCTCGTCCTCCAGTGCAGCAAGCCGGGCCGCGTTCTCCGGATCCCCGAGTATGCGGCCGGGCTTGAGTCGCTATCCTGGTCACCTTGATCCCTGCGAACGCGAGGATCGCGACGATCGGAACGAGGGGGCCAAGTACGCCAGGGTCCATGGACCATCTCGGCCACCGCCGAGATCTCCCGCGCCCAGTTGCGGCAGTGGGTGACGCAGGGCGTCACCCTGGCTGAGGGCCAGCGCTGCACCGCGGCGCTCTACCGGCAGTTCCGCGAGGAGGAGACCGCGCGGCTCGCGGCCACTCCCGGCGCCACCGCCCGGCTGCAGAGTTCGGCGGAGCTGATGGACCACCTGGTATTGGGGGACGCGCCGGAGGAATTCCTCACCCTGCCGGCGTATGAGCAGCTGGCCTGAGGGTTGGTGGAAGGCTCGTCCCTGACGCCCTTCGACATCATCGTGAATCCGATCTTCGACACCGCCTTCGACGGGATCGGCGCCGGCTTCGGCCTCACCAGCGGGTCGGACACGTTCACGCTCAAGCTCATCCTGGTGCGGTCGCTCAACGGGAAATAGAGCGCATGAGAGTCCTCGTCTTCGGCGGGAGCGGGATGGTGGGAAGCAGCGTGCTCCGCGCGTGCCTGGATTCGCTGCGGGTGTCGTCGGTGACGCGCCGGAGGAGTCTCGGCGTAGACGCAGTAACTGCCGAAGGGGAGCGCGCTGGGCTCGGCCCGCTGTGCGTGAGGCCCTCGTCGGTCGAGCACGTCGCCTTCGACAATGGTCAGGTTCCTGGCGCTGCGGCCGGAGAAACAGGTTGCGTTCGGGTCTCAGGGGTCACTTCTTCTTCACCCAGATCGGGCTCGACCATGCGTGCGAGCGATTCCCGTGCTCGTCCGTGTCCGCCTGAATGACCCGGACGTAGTAGTAGCTGTTTCCGCCAAAGGCTTTGTCCACGTACTCGAACTGAGCGTTCTGTGTTCCTGGGTGAATGGAGTGAAGTACGGCGCCGTCCCGGACAATGACGACTTCCTCGATCTTGTTCGTCCCGTGGACATCCACCACGATGCGGGGTTTGCCTTCGATCGCGATTTCTTCCCCCATGAAGTGGCCGTCAATCCTGACATCCAGCACGATCTGTGCATTGGAGACAGCGTAGTTGCGGCGGTGCCGCAGGGCCTCGAAGATGGCTGGGCGAGTCAATTCCGTTGCCAGCACCGCTGTCCTGGCGGCGGGCTTACCCTCGTGGGTATCCGTGACGCAGACAAAGCCGGTCCTTCCTCCCTGGTCAAGAAACTCCCGCAAGGTTTTCTCGTTGTTCAGCGTGTATGCCTTGCCCTGGTACAGCGTTGTGTCCGGCCACATTTCCGTGTTCACGATCACCGAGGAGTTGGCGGGATCGTAGTCGAATTGGTCAGGCCACGCCCCTGGTTCGGGATGGTTGTTGTGGATGAGACCGCCGACCTTCTGCACCGCTTGGGCCAGCAGGTTGGGGCTGTTGTAGGCGGCGTCTTTGGAACTGAAGAGGTAGTCCACCCTCGTGGGGAAGTACACGTTCTTGTGGTTGTAGGACTTGGCTGGTCCCTCGAAGAGTGGCTCCTCGGCCGTCCAATACGTCGACTGCGAAGTCCATTCGTACCCGGCGATGGCAACAAACTCGTCGTTGACAGTGTACTGGTCAACTTTGTCGTTGGTCCGCGTCCACATCGCCTTGGGCATCTTCCAAGGTGCAGCGTTGCCCAAGTCATGGTCGCTCACGACGACGAAATCGAGCTTAGCGGTATCTCGAGCATACGTGAAGTAGTGGTCCAGGCTGCCTTTGCCATCGGAGTGAGCCGTGTGGCCGTGCATGTCGCCCCAGTAGATATGATACTGGGCCTGAGTCGGGGTAGTCAGCAGGACCGCTCCCGAAAGCAAGACAAGAATGGTCTTTCGATTCAGCATCGGGCTAACCCGGTGAATGGTCTCTGAGGGTAGTCGGCGTTCCTTCGGGCTGTAGTGCTCGACCATTCTCGGGTACACGTCGATCTCCAACTTGGTCACGAAGCAGCGCCACACGGCTGTCATCCACGAGCATGCCCTTTCCGCCTTCCTGGAATCCCATTCAAAGCGCAGGGCCATTTGGGCAATTTAGGTCAGCCCGAGCCGCTCCGCACTGCCTAACGTTCTGCGAGCAGCACCGTTCTGATCAGCCCCACAAGGCCGGCGCCATTCGACCACCACGGGCCACGCTGCCAGCCCAACAACGTGCCTTCGATGCGTTCCGTCGCGAGTACAACGAGGTGCGGCCACACGACACGCTGGGAGGTCAGACACCGGCATCATGCCTATCGCACCTCACCACGACCCTTCCCGTCCCGCCTCCCGCCGATCGAGTATCCCGGGCACTACCTGGTGAAGCGGATCACCAGCGGTGGCACCTTCCGCTTCGGACGCCGTCTGCTGTTTCTGGCGACGCCGCTCGAGGGCTACGACGTGGGGTTGGATGAGGTCGAGGATGGCGTCTGGTCGATCTACTTCTGTCAGGTCTTGATTGCACGATTCACCGAGCAGGATCACATCATTCGGAGCTGACCGGCAGCTTCTCGAAGTGTCAACCATGTGCCCGGTTTACAGTGTCAACTACCTGCCCGGTTGCTCACAGTCTTTGAACTCGTCAAAGAACGACGGTATGAGGTCATAAGTTGTGCGAGGGGCAAGCCCGAGCTCAAGCTTCTCAAATAGGTCCACCAGTTTCTCTCCGTCAACGAGCTCGATGGGTGGGACTCCATCGCGTATGGCCTCTCGTTTGGAGTCGGCCGAGAAGGACCCAGTTGTCATGATGATGCCCTTGTCGGCGCGCCCCATCATCGCACCCCGGAAGTCTCGCACGACTGACGGGCCCACGGTTCCGGCGTAGCGCTTGCACTGGAAAAGGACCTTGAAGCTGACGAAAGGATTTACCTCTAAGAGTCCAGTACCGTCGATGCCTCCGTCTCCTGAGTGTTACCTATCCTCCCGGACAACTGTGTTACCCACCATTGACCTCTCCCCGAAAAAGTGGCACGGCGTAAAGTAGAGCCGGATTAGGTTTCGCGGTCCGCCAACGAAGCGAGGAGCGGACCATGAAGAAGTCCCGGTTTTCCGAGGAGCAGATCGCCTACGCGCTGCGCCAAGTCGAGAGCGGCACGGCGGTGGGCGACGTGTGCCGGCAGATTGGTGTCAGCGAAGCGACGTTCTACGTGTGGAAGAAGAAGTTCGCTCACTTGGGCGTGAGTGAGCTGCGCCGGATGCGACAGCTGGAAGACGAGAACAACCGCCCGAAGCGCTTGGTCGCCGACCTCACGCTCGACAAGCACATGCTGAGTGAGGCCCTCCGGAAAAAAGTCTGAGGCCGGCGCGCCGCCGGGCGCTCGCCGCGTGGTTCCAGACCACGTACGGCGCGAGCGTCCTCCGGGCCTGCGCGCTGGCCCAGTTCAGCCGATCAGGGTGGTACAAGCCCAGCAGGGCCAAGGATCAGACCGCGTTGCGGCTACGGATCAAGGAACTGGCGCATGCGCGGCCCCGGTTCGGATACCTCCGCATCTGGGTGTTGCTCCGCCGCGAAGGGTGGGCGGTCAACAAGAAGCGCGTCCGACGGCTCTACCGGCTGGACGGGCTGCAGGTGCGGATGCGCGTCCGTCGACGGAAGCATCAGCCGCTGCATCGCGGCCCGGCCCGCGTACCGGGGGGTCCGTGGGAGCGCTGGAGCATGGACTTTGTGCATGACGCCCTGGCCGAGGGCCGGCCGTTCCGGGTGCTGACGGTGGTCGATCAGTGGAGTCGCCAGAGTCCGGTGCTGGAGGCCGCGGTGAGCATGTCGGGCGCCGGGGTGGCGGCGGCGTTGGATCGCGCGATCTAAGAGCTTGTTCAGTCGCGTCGCTGGCGCCGCGGACCGCGGCCGCAGCACATGTGCCACGCGTTACCTGATATAGGGAAGCTGCTCATTTCCCCAAGTGGCCTGGAATCTTCCGGTGAATGTCCTGCCATGCGAGGTTGATAGATCGAAGCTTCCCGACACCGGCAATCCCTGCTTCAAGTTCGCGAAGGAGATGGTGCCGGTGAGAACTTCCGGTAGGGATTCATCGAGGACGGGCTGAAAACTCGCGCTACCGCTTTCGCCTGGACCGGTCTCACCTGACAACCTCAAGGTGTGAGGCTGCTGAAATTCCGGGTTTCCCCAGACACCTATCCTGATGAATGGGCTGGGCGCCTGGTCAAACTTCGGCAAGGGGATCATCAGTTCATACGCCGGACCATCCCATGGTGCGACGGAATAGTTGATGACGGCCTGAATCGTGGAGCGGGTGTCTGGT